>Ga0307510_10000838_pt1 | contig 32177 bp, 39 predicted proteins | sample 12_EM_MG_FD_207224 | JGI IMG/M metagenome (GOLD analysis project Ga0307510, IMG submission 207224) | Populus trichocarpa ectomycorrhiza microbial communities from riparian zone in the Pacific Northwest, United States - 12_EM | ecosystem: Host-associated > Plants > Roots > Unclassified | place... | reverse complement strand
CATCAAAGTCAAGTCCAAGCTGGAGACTATGTGCAAGGAGCAGGGGTTCGAAGTTCTATTCCTTCCAAAATTCCACTGCGAACTTAACTTTATTGAGCAATGCTGGGGCTTTGCAAAACGGACTTATCGGCAGTACCCAGCATCTTCAAAAGAAGCCGATCTGGAGGTTAATTTGATCTCAGCACTGGAATCGGTTCCCCTGCGTAGCATGCGAAGGTGTGTACATGGTATCTTCTGAAGGTGAAGGCTCTGATCTTGTTATAGATTTGCTACAAGGTCAAGGCGGTTTGCAGCTGAATACAGAAAGGGGCTTGATGGAAAAGAGGCTGCCTGGGCAAACAAAAAGTATCGGGGGCATCGGGTGCTCAAAGACAGTGTAATGGAGACTGTAGGAGTGGAGACCATAGGAGAGAAAACTTAGATTTTGGAGAGGCGCACATGTATTCAAGAGCTTGATCACGAATGCAGACTTCTCACCGCTCAGAATCTCAATAGTAGTAACAGTAATGTCACATTATAGTCACAGTAAAGTCACATCATGTGATACGAACCGTAACTGGATGCTCCCTACCTTATCCATAGGTGGTTCTCTTTCGAAATGATGTCCCTGGCTATCAATTAAATTGTCCTGAATCCGGAACCTGATTTGTGCCTAGATCAGGAACAGTCCAAGGGCCAAAGCTAGAGCTGCGGGGAGAGACACAGAGACGGTATTGTACTTGAGTCTGAGCACTTACGCAGTCGACAGCCAGTACTGGTATCACAGTCAGCGCAGACCAAAGCGCAATGAACGATAGCCCGAAGTGACTGCGTCTCTGCGTGGAACTGACGGGCGTCCAAACAGGTGGCGCAACCCGTGGACGTTCAATTGAACGTTCAACTCGCATGCCAAGACAAAACGTGGTCTTCGGGTTCGGGCACGAGCATCCTTGGCATCACTCTTGGCACCGTGCTGTCATGCCGCCAACAAAGTAATGATTCTCTACTGGCGCCTAAGAATCCGCTGTCCTCTGGATGGGGCTCGTGAAGCTGGACGTCGAAGACAGGTCAGCTGCAGTGCGCCGATGCAAGGAAAGAACCTCTGCCACCTCGAGACGCAAAATGAGGCTTGCGATAGGGGCTATGCTCCCGCACGTCTGCGTTGTCAGCCGGATCAGGTTCCAGGGATCATGAGTAGCGGGTAGGCTGCTCCTGCTCTCTCATGGCATCGCGCGCGGGTGCATCGCCCACGGATCTTATCAGTGGAACTCGTCGACAGGCGGGGATCCTGAAAACACGATGCCTCCTCGTCTACTAGTGGCGAACTTGAAAGCGTGGTGGACGAATCAGTATAAAGGGTTCGTCTTGGGTATGCGGTTGCAGCTTCAACATGTGTACGAGACGCTGAGTCGAGAATGTTGACGGCTCCGAGGATGAATATTCTGTGTGAAACAGGGCGAGGACCTCGTTCGATGGTGTGTATAGGGATTATGATTAACACGGTCTTCGTTGGATATCGGTGACGTAGGAGATTGCTCGATAAAGTAAGGTGGTCATGCAACAGGTCTGTAAAATTCACAAGTCGACATTACTTACAGAGCGAATAAAGAAAACTCATATGGTGAGTAACTGTGCACCGTCCAAGGGTGTACTAGTAGGTGTTCGAGTGGGACTTCATGGTTGGAAGTTGGAAACAGGAGACTTTTTCATTATGCGTACATCAAAGTGCTGCGCGTCTAGCTTTTCATCTACGGCTTCATTAAGTTCTAAATACAGTATAAGCACGGAGGGAGAGGTAGCCCTCAACAGTTGATCTTATGACAGTTCAGACCAGTTGTGATGGAGACGTTGCTAGCCTGCCTCGGTGCTGGAAAGGACAGTTATAGGGCAAGAATGTTTAGGGCGATCCACCCCTTCACTTATTGTATTGAGCTACAGTAGTCACCCACAACTAGTGTAAGAGAAGGGCTGGACCCGCAGCGCAGCACCATCAACCTAAATTGAGTCTCAACACTGCGGATCCTTTGTTATGCGTTATTTGCAGGCACCAACACCACCTAACTTAAGCCACGTGTTTGATCCACAATACAGCGCCAAGCGCCAAGTCACGCCCCAAGCCATGTTGACGTTCCGCAACTCCCATCATCTGAGAGATTTTGGTTGCCTGCTATGGGTTCCTGGGCGGTGTTCATGAGCGCGATCAAGCATCGTCTCTTCTCTGCACCCCAAAAGAATTATCATGCATTCCTAGCTCTTTTCGGCCTACATGAATGTCAAAGATTTAATCAATGGCGGCGCAGATACAAGGCAACAAATCAAATCCTATGCTCGTTATACGTCCCTGTCTTATAACCCTGGCGCAATTGTGCACCCCGTTACGGTTTGGTTAAGCTTTCGCCCGCGGCTCCTGTCAATACTTCAGCTGAGTTTATGTGATCGTCAACGGGTTCTCGTACACCACTTCCTTTCACCCCAACCACCATGGCCCCCCGCCTGTTCGTAGTGGTACTCGCTGGCTTCCTCACCGTCATAATCACCGCCCTCCTCCTCCGTCGCCCATTCTCCTCGCCATCGTTCTCTTATCCCGGCGTCTTTGGCCCTGGTCACTATCTCGCCTCCTGGCTCCTCGAAGAGGAGGCGGGGTATTCCACGTTCCTGCGAGAACGTCAACAGGCCGTTGAGAAATGGGGAGATTTCAATCCGTGAGTCATTTGTTCACTTTCCATCCGTATCGCCCACCTGCGCGTTCACACGCTCGGACGCCTTTACCTTCTCCTCTTGCCTCTCAATTGATAACGAAGTTAACGTGCCTTTGTTTTCAAGGTTTGGGCACCCCTCTGTCACCCTGTGTACGTACTCGTGCCTTCAGGCGAACCATCATACTCACGTGTCCATCGTCTTCATCCACTTTTAGGGGACTTTTTCATCCCGGCTTTCCGATGCCCACATCGCTTTGAGCGTATCGGTGCGATCGGCGACGGCGGCAAGTGGGTCTGTGGCTTAGAGCGCGTTGCCAAGCAAAATAAATGCGTCATCTACTCCTTCGGTCTGCCCCAATGTTCTGTTGCCGTCCACCTTTTGTAACCGCCGGTGTGATATGATAGGCGTCAACGGCGAGTCGTCGTTCGAGTCAGCCTTATTGAAACGTGCACCTGGTTGCGAGGTCTGGGGATTCGACTTTAGCGTCGGTGGCGTACGTGCTTCATGTCCTTTTCACGTTATCGGCGCCCCGCTTACTATCTTATCTGTTGGACCAGTGGGGGCCCGAGATAACCGATGATCCAGAGCTCAGACACCGTGGTCACTTCCAAGCGTGGGCGCTGGGTGGGAGTGATGCCCACGGGGAGAATGACGGTATCAAATTCTGGACACTCGATTCACTCATGAAGCACTTTGGTACGCGTCTGATCCCACGCTAATATTGTTTCTATTACGAAGCTTATCTCTTGCTTCGTTCGTTACCAGGCCACACGTTCATCGACATCCTCAAAATTGACGTGGAAGCTTCCGAGTTTGACGCCCTCACGTCATTCGTCAACGCTCACACTCACGGCGACCTCCCCTTCGGCCAACTTCAACTCGAGATTCATGCCGAGAACGATCGTGCGAACTTTGAGTGGTTCCGCGGATGGTGGGAGTCCCTCGAGGCGGCCGGCCTGCGACCCTTCTCACTTGAGCCAAATCTAATCCACGTCACGAACCCCGGGTGTAGAAAGCCTTTCGTGGTCGAGGTGCGTCTTTTGGTCGCGTCTTTCAAATATTTTTTCTTTTTGTTTATGACCGTGGTCGTCCTTTTGCAACAGTACTCGTTCATCAATATTCGTGGGAACCATGCGCTGGTCAGCGATGCTTTCAATTAGGCAAAAGCCATGATTTTTGGACTGTTCTTGCACGAACTATGAACTAAAGTTTGAAACCCGGTTATCGTCACTGTTGGTATGATAGAACTAAATGAATACGTAAGCTCTTCGATTGGACGATACTTATATTGGTTACCTTGTATCCATGTCACAACCGCATTGGAGCCAAGGTCATGTATCAGTTGTTGATGTTCATCATTTGTGTTGTGAAGGTAATAAAATGGGTGATGATTGTGGAGATTGGCTGATGTACTGTCTGAGTAACACTACAGGCGCGTAAAGTTACACTGGCAGTCACTTGCATAATGCCCTCTTGCTCATGTCGTTACTGTACATGACACACTCGTTGAGATCACTAACACCGTGCTGTGCTGTACAGCAAAATGTCGAACAGCACTTTTGTGATAATACTGGTTGATTGCTCTGATTTGGGCCAACACGCCGTTGACTCCCATCGATATACTCACCCTTGATCTCAGGTGTTCTTACGACATAATGTTGCCACTGTTACGTGGTCGTTCGTTCTGTTCTCCACCCAAGCACGCTGCAAACGCCACAATATAAAACCTCCATCAGGCCAACATATATTAAAGGAAATGTCATGGCGAATATAACTAGTTAATCCATGGGATTCTGGCAAATACAGGAAGCTACGGATCGGGATAATCAAGGATTGATCTGGGAGTCCAGTCGCCAAACAGTCAATACAGTACGTACTGTACCAAAGAAAGAAATCGGCCACGAAAGAGTCGCTTCCAGGCATGGTGCGCAGTTTCACCTAGTTGAAAGCATCGTTGACGAGAGCGTGGTTGCCGCGGATATTGATAAACGAGTACTGGCAGAAAGGATAACCCGGTTGGCACGGCCACACTCGACACAAGACCCAATTGAAACAACGCACCTCTACCACCTCCGGCTTTGCACACTCCCGCCCCGTGATGTGCAGCAAGTTTGGCTCAAACGAGAAAGGTCGTAGGCCGGCTGCCTCGAGGGACTCCCACCATTTGAAAAAGTATTCGGAGCGACCGCGGTCGCCCTGCGCGTGGATCTCGAGTTGAAGTTGGCCGATGGGTAGGTTGCTATGGGCATGCTCGTTGACGAATGCCGTGAGCGCATCAAACTCGGCACCTTCCGTGTCAATTTTAAGGATGTCGATGAAGCGGTGACCTGATATGGAAGCCGACAATGAGTGACGTAGTTGAGACGAAATGGAACGCAGCGTACCGTTATGCCTCATGAGCGAATCGAGTGTCCAGTATTTGGGATTACTGTGCTCCCCGTGGTCGTCGGCTCCACCCAGCGCCCAGGGTTGGAAGTGAGCACGGTCCCTCAGCTCTGGGTCATCTTTTATCTCGGGTCCCCACTGGTGAAACGGACAAGTCAGCAAGGGTTCTTGATTGAAGAAAGGGCATGAAACACGGACGTTGTCCACGCTATAGTCGTATCCCCAGACTTCACAACCAGGTGCGCGCCTCAACAGGGACTGTTCGAACGATGACTCGCCGTTGACACCTATCATAATCACATGAGGATTACGACGAAAGCTGGAAAATAGTAAAGCGGCAGACCGAAAGAGTAGATGACGCATTTGTCTTGCTTGGCCACGCGATCTAAGCCACATACCCACTTGCCACCATCGCCCAGTATACCAACGCGCTCAAAGCGGTGAGGGCATTGGTAGGATGGGATGAAAAAGTCCCCTGGAAGTGGCCACGTGAGCAGGACAGGACTGCAGAGTGCAGAGTAGTAAAGGTGCTACGCACATAGGTTGACCCAGGGATTTGTGAACCTTGTATGAGGAAGCGGGGGTAGGAACGTAAGATTGGTGCTCAACAAGAAGGTCAAAGAGAATTTGGGAAAGTGGGTTTGTGCGGCACGGATGAACGATAGGGGTAGTGCAGTGGATGAAGAAGGGCTAGTACGCACGATTCGAAGGAGGTTGTCCACCTGTTGATGAGATGCTGACGATCCTGCAAGACGACGGAATAGCGCGCATCCTCGTCCACAATCCAGGTGCTGAGCGAACGACCGCCAGGGCCGGGGCCAAAGAAGCCCGGGTAGGAGAACGATTGGATGGCGGATTGATGGCGGAAGAGGAGTAGGGCGAGCGTGAAAGTGAGGAGGGCGGCGAGTGCTGCGAAGAAAGGGCGGGGCGCCATGTGAGTTTAAGGAAAAGCGAACAGTCGACCGCAGCTCAGTTTTGTAACGCAACAATCGGAGTAAAGCTGAAACCATTAGTCCGCCCGCCAAAATACGCTACTCAGAACGGAATTCCGGATAGAGGGTATCGTGGCGTTCCGCGGCTAAGTTTATAATAATATTTCATTGCCCAAAGTATCCAACATCTACCTTCAACCTTCAACACAAAACATTAAGGTTACTTACTGTAAGGTCTCTGAGAGAAGAGAGCGAGAGCACTGGGCAGACGAGGCGTACGCCAAGGTGTGGTTCCCGCACACGAGTCACGGAAGAAGACAAGGTGCGCGAATCAACTTGGACGCATGCGCCACAGCCTAGCGAAATATTCCTGACCTTGTTGTACCGTACAGTAAAATCCGAGTACAGTACTGAGGACTGAGTACTGTATGAGCCCGCAATCACCCGACGTGAGTGGCCCATGCGGGCATGGCCACCTTGTGACGTATCCATTCAATTCCTTTGACAGGTTTAAACTTCTAGCTTTCTGTGGCGTTTCTCGGCCCTCGCTCACCATGTTGTGAGACGGTATATGCGTTATTTGACGCAATGGGTACTCAGTACTCAAGCACTAGGAACGTCAAATTCTTTCTCGATGCCAGTCCAGTCATCCCCTCGGGGCAGACCTCTCGGTTCCATAAATAGACTGCTTCCGGAAATGGTCATCAACATTGCCCGAATCCATTTTACAGCAACGGCCTTGACTATTTTTGATGGGCTCTAGCGCTCGCTGGTTCTCACTTCCGGGCTTCAGCTCCACCTTTTGTCAACTGGATCACTGCGTCTCTGTCCGCGTTCCCTTTCCTGATTGTACACTGTCCCGTCCTCTCCCTCTTGCAGCAAATCGGCTTGGTGTCGCTACTTCCGATCATCATGCGGCGCCGAACCAAGAACAATGTGCTGCGGTTTGGGAAAACTGAATCCGAGAATCACCAACCTAGCGCCACCTCACGACGGGAAGCATGGCCACCTGTCGGACGTCGTCATCTCACTTGAGCTGCGAATCTCCGCGGGGTTTCATACCGAGGGCTCTTTCTCTTTCTGACCGAATCTCGGCCATCCCTTCATAACCTTGACTACGTTCGATCGTAAACCTCTTTCTCTCCTTTCAAAAAATTTTCACTCACATTCACACACAGCTTCATTCCTCCCGGCTGCAGTCATCGACACTTTCTTCAAACAGTGGAACAACACCACTCTCACACGTCGCAGCCAGTCTGCCACGATCACTAGACCACCCCATGGTCTCTGAACCCTTGCCACGGTGGCACTCACCCTCACCCCCGCCCCACCATGGTCGTCCATTTCGCCTATGCAGTGCTTTCCTTTGCTTCCGAAATGGTGTCATCGGAACTGCCATCTTCAGCGCCGTCATCATGGTCGGTCTAATCTTCCACGTGACATTATTGACCCCACACCTCCACATTTTGTCCAGACCTTCGGATTGGAATGGCCTTTCCCAGCATTCAAATCTCGTATCTGCTAGCACGTCTCTATCCTCATCCGCTTCTCCTTCGCCCACACCAACCGTGGCAACCCCTTGGTTTCCACCACCCCCTTTCACACCTCATGAACTCACCCTCGAACAAATCCGGGACGTCGTAGCTCCTACCCGAGGCTTTTATTCGCGGGACTATAGCGTCCATCTTGGATGGAATAATGTCGGTGTGCGTAGTTCTTAGATGTGAACCAAACTGAGCCATCTTATATACTGTAGATGCGGTATATTATCGACGCAGCCCTCCTTCAAGCAGGGTTGCTCAATCGCACCTTGGTTATTCCTTCGTTTGTCTATGCGCGCGCATGCGAGTACGAACTGTATGTGAATCTTTATTACTTAACGCTTACCGTAATTTCACTGAAACATCACTTCGTATGCAGCGCAGTCTGTGCGGAGTATGCAACTATGGTCAACAAGGGCGATGCCATGGGTTCGGATGAGTGGCGCGAGCTTCCGATCGAACAGCAGATGGGGTTTCGGATTCCGATCTCAGTCATGATGGATCTCCCTCGTCTCCGTGAACGTGGGCCTGTGATAACCGCATCAGAATACCTACGCCTACATGGCCAAGACCCAGAGGTGGAGTCTACTGATGGAGCATGGCCACGAGAATTGTATCATAGCCAAGCGAATGTTTTCGAGTCGAACCAGACCAAGACGCCATCGTTATTCGTGATCGAAAATCACTGGTACGATCCCCAGCACATTGTCCGCGTCGACTACATTCCCCAGGAGATGAAGGCACGGGAGGATTTGGACCGCGAAAAGGGACGTACGGAGATTTCAAACCTTTTAAGGCATATGGAAGGTCTTGACGGGGTCGTGGCTGACTGGGAACCCGCCATAAATGCATTGAGGCTTTCCGTGCTCGAGCCAGATGTAGGTGTTGACGATGATGCCGTTGTGGAGCGCATATTAAATGCCAATGGCTGGGAGGTTCTGCACACTTTCGCACATGCGTCCGTATCGTCCTTTTTATGCTATGCCATGTCGAAGCTCATCCTTCTCTCGATCAGTGGTATCGAACTGGACAGGCAAGTGGTCACCCCGATAAAACAAGTCGCACCTCGCACGGCCATACGAGGCCTTAAAGATGACTATTATGAGGTGGATGCCGATGTTGTGGTGCTCGCTGGAGAGACTCATTTAGGGCGCAAGGTCGTGAGTAGGCTGATTTGTTCTCAAGGTGATTGATGCTAATCGAGTGTCTTGATCCTGAAGGGGATGATGCACTTCACGACTGTTCCAGCACGCACTAGATTTACGAGCTCGGTTGTGCATTACAATATCCCGCCCAAGGCAATCTTGGAACTCGGCGAAGTCCTGGCGGGTCGCATGCGAGAGTTGAATGATAACCGGCTTTGGATGGGTGCGCATATGCGTCGCGGAGACTGTGAGTGGTGGTGTTCATATCGTCCGCGCGTTTGGCTGTTTATTGACTGACCGATCGCAACAGTTGTCCGGATTGGTTGGTTATCGAACTCCACCATCGAGAGCCACGTGGAACTGGTGAAGAGCCGGTTAGAAACGGGCCGTAATATCCTAGAGCAGCTGGGCGACGTGAGGACGTACGATATCGAAGGTGTGGAGCCGAATCCAGAGCTGTCCACACTGTCGCCTCCGCTGCCGAACGACCGTTTCTACGTCGCCACGGACGAGCGGGACCCGGATGCCGTGGAGGTCATTCGCGAGGAGGGCGGAGTGTTCCTGTCGGACCTGCTCACGATGAATGATCGGCGCAGGTACGGCTGGCCGCTGCTGCTGACGGACGTGCGCGCAGTCGTGGAGCAGAGCCTGCTCGCGCACAGCGCATATTTTTACGGCCCGCTCATGAGCTCTTTCGCGGGGGCGATCGTGAACAAACGGGCTGGGCTGGGTGCAGACCGACGGACAGCAGTTCTCGATTGATCGTCTACATATACCACCACCAATCTTTCCTGTTAATCTTTACCTTTGCATATTTAGTAAGATACATGTATTTTAGGGTAGTAGAGTAATCTCAATATGTTTGTTGTGTGATCTTACATGAAGAGCTCCTGTTATCGTGGAGAAGTAAGGAAGAGCGAGCGAACCGTACATGGCTTTGATTGCGGTGCTAGATGTGGGATTGGTGCTGTACTGCATATATAGCGGGCTGAAGGCACGACCGCCGTCCACATGCAACAAATGGAAGCTATTGATTGCAAATAACGCGCTTTGCAGCCCGCGCATTCCACGTCACGCACCATATACACAAAGTGGCCGCGGCCGCGCCCCTCTCAACATGGACCCTCACCACACTGCGCACTTTTTAAGGGTCTGGTCCTGCTCGAGGGGCATCATGTACGTGCGCACGGGCTTTTCTCCATGGGTTGAAAGAGATTGCCATACCTCCGGGGCAGAGGGCGTCTGGTGTACGAGGAGGATGGGGGAGGGGTTATGGTGCGTTGCGCTGCACCGCGCGGTCCGAGCCTGGATTATAATGCCGGGTATGACGACGACGGCCATAATCTGCCTCGGACTCGTCACATTTTTTTTTTGCGTCTTCTTCCTCGGACGTTTGGCTGGAACCTTTGCTGTGTGGTTCCACCCAGGGTTGGAAATGAGTACGATCCCTCAGCTCTGAGTCATCTTTTGTCTCGGGTCCCCCACTGGTGATGAAAAGAACAAGTCAGCAAGAGTTCTTAATTGAAGAAAGGTCATGAAACACGGACGTTGTCCACGATATAGCCATATCTCCAGACTTCATAACCAGGTGTGCGCCTCAACAGGGACGATTTGAGTGATGACTCGCCGTTGACACCTGTCAAGATCACATGAGAATTACGACGAAAGTTGGTAAATAGGAAAGCAATGGGAGGCCGAAAGGGTAGATGACGCGTTTGTCTTGCTTGACCAGGCGATCTAAGCACTTGCCCCCATCGCCCAGTATACCAATGCGCTCAAAGCGGTGAGGCCCTTGGTAGGATGGGATGAAACAGTCCTGGAAGTGGGCCACGTGAGCAGGGCAGAATCACATAGTAAAGGTGGTACGCTCATGAGTTGACCCAGGGATTTGTGAACCTTTTATGAGGAAGTGGTGGTAGAAACGTAAGATTGGTGCTCAACTCGGGGTCAAAGGAAATTTGGGAAAGTGGGTTTGTGCACACGGAAGGATGAACGATAGGGATACAGTAGCGCAGTGGAGGAAGAAGGGCTATTGCGTAGGAGGTTGTCGACCTGTTGATGAGATGCTGGCGATCCTCAGGCTGGGAGACGACGGGTGGCGCGCATCCTCGTCTACAACACAGGTGCTGAGCGAACGACCACCGGGGCCGGAGCTAAAGAAGCCCGGGTAGGAGAGCGATTGGGTGGCGGATGGGTGGCGGAAGGAGTAGGGCGAACGTGAACGTTAGGGACGCCATGCGAGTTTACGGGAGTCGGCCGCAGGTCATCATGGGAAAAAGGCTGAAACCATTAGTCTGCCTCCGCCTGTCTCGTTCTGTATTACTCAGAGCGGAATTCCGGGTTGAGGGTCGTCATACCATGGGTAATGGGACTCTGGTGATCATTGCACAAAATATCCGATATCTGCCTTCAACGTTCAACACCGGTAGTGTTCCCCTGTGCGCTGGCCTTGGAATGCCCGATCTCGACCGCCTCGCCCGACACGACTGACGCCACAGGGACAGCAAGTACGCGTTCCATTAGTGGCATTCCCTCTCACCTGGCTTCGGCCAAGGACTCGGAGGACCCTCTGATGCAGACTTAGACCACTCTTTTCCCCCTTCTCGCTCGCGTACCATCGTCACCTCAAGCCTCCGTTTTACGACCGTTGCGATTCCCCTCGCGCGCTCTCGGCCTTTCGGGAACGCTCTTTCCTCTCTCTCTTGCGCCTTCGCCTTCCCCTCGGGAACGCGGGCCCGCTTCAGACCAGACATTTCCTGAACTCATCAGCAGCGTGGACTTACCACCTGCGTCACAGTGGTCAGGAATATTCGCTAGGTTGTAGCGCATGCGTCTGACTGAGTTCAAGTTGGTTCGCGATGACGATGACATGACATAACGTGGTCTACTACTGGTACTGTACAGTAAATCTGAGTCAATCTCCCGACGTTAGCGAGTGGCCATGCGGGCATGGCGGCATTTCTCATTCTCGCGAATGCATCACCCCCTGACGTATCCATTCAATTCCTTCTGTCATTCCCATACTTGACAGGGTTAAACTTCTCGCTTCCTGTGGCGTTTCTCGGCGCTCATTCACCATTTTCCGGTTCTATTGGCGATTTCGGTCGTTTGTACACAAGACATGACATGGGACGTCAACCTAGGCATATGAGACGGTTTGCTTGGGTCCATGCGCTATTTGACGCAATGGGTGTTCGCCGCAGGGAGATCATGATGGCCAATTACTCAAGCTCAAGGAGGAATGGGCATTTTTGCATGTACGTCAAAATTGCCTCGAGACAGACAAGTCCATTTTTGCTCGGATAGGCGAGTTTTCCTCTTGGTTTCATAAATAGACCACCAGAAGGCTGCTTCCGGAAATGGTCATCAAAATTGCCCGAATCAATTTAATTGACTTTTATTTGACGACTCTAGCGCTCACCCGTTTTCTTCAGCTCCACTTCTTGTCAACTCGATCACTGCGCCTTATCCCTCGCGTTTCCTTTCCTGTTTGTAGGCCCTTCAAGGTGGCAGAGACGGTCTGCCCCGGTCTCTCCCTCTTGCGGCAAATTGGCCTTATGTCGCTAATTCCAATTATCATTCTGCGCAGAACCAAGAACAATGTCTGCAATTTGGAAAAACTGAATCCGAGAATCACCAACCTAGTGTCACCTCATGACGGGAGGCATGGACACCCCGTCGGACATGGTCAACACCTCGCTTGGGTGGGGAATCTCGGTTCTGATACCGAGGGCTCTTTCTTTCTGACCGAATCTCGGGCATCCCTTCATAACCTCGACTACTTTCTTTCTTTCTATTCATTTTTTTTCCACACACATACACATACGTGTCCTACATTTCTCCCTTCTACTCGGACTACATGACTACAGTCATCATCACTTTCGTTCAAATAGTCTAACACCACTCTCACACGTCGCAACCAGTCTGCCACGATCACTAGATCCCCCCATGGTCTCTGAACTCTTGCCACAGTGGCACTCACCCTCACCCCCGCCCCACCATGGTCGTCCATTTAGCCTATGCGGTCCTTTTCTTTGCTTCCGAAATGGTGTCCTCGGAACCACCATCTTCAGCACCGTCATCTTGGTCGGTCTAGTCTACTACTTGACATTATTTACCCCACGCGGCGATCTTTTGTTCAGAGGTTTGGCTGGAATGGCCCTTCCCAGCATCCAAATCCCGTATATGCTAGCACGTCTCTATCCTCATCCGCTCTTCCTTCGCCTACACCAACCGTGGCAACCCCTTGGTTTCCACCACCCACTTTGACACCCGATGAACTTACCCTCGAACAAATCCGGAACATTGTAACCCCTACCCGAGGCTTTTATTCGCGGGACTATAGCGTCCATCTTGGATGGAATAATGTCGGTGTGCGTAGTTCTTAGATGTGAACCAAACTGAGCCATCTTATATACTGTAGATGCGGTATATTATCGACGCAGCCCTCCTTCAAGCAGGGTTGCTCAATCGCACCTTGGTTATTCCTTCGTTTGTCTACGCGCGCGCCTGCGAGTACGAACTGTATGTGAATCTTTATCGCTTAGCGCTTGACGTAATTTCATTGCAACATTTCTTCGTATGCAGCACTGTCTGTTCGGACTATGCAACTATGGTCAACAAGGGCGACGCCACGGGAAGAGATGAGTGGCGCGAACTTCCGATCGAACAACAGATGGGATTCCGGATCCCGATCTCAGTCATGATGGACCTCCCTCGTTTCCGCGAACGTGGGTCTGTGATAACGGCCTCAGAATACCTACGCCTACATGGTCAAGACCCAGAGGTGGAGTCTACTGATGGACTTTGGCCACGAGAATTGTATCATAGCCAAGTGAATGTATTCGAGTCGGACAGGGCAAAGACGCCGTCGTTATTCGTGATCGAGAATCACTGGTACGATCCCCCCGGTACTATCCGTGTCGACCACATTCCGCAGGAGATGAAGGGGCGGGAGAATTCGCGAAGTGGAGAGGAGCCAACGGGGATTTCAAAGCTTTTGTGGCGTAAAACTGGTTTCAAGAACGCCACTATTGAATGGGAACCCGCCAAACGTATCTTGAGGATTTCCGAGCTCGAGCCAGAGGTGGACCTCGATGATGATGCCGTTGTGGAGCGCATATTAAATGACAACGGCTGGGAGGTTCTGCACACTTTCGCCCGCGCGTGCGTATCGTCCTTTTTCTGCTATGCCATGCCAAAGCTCATCCTTCTCCCGATCAGTGGTATCAAGCTGGACAGACGAGTAGTTACCCCCATCAAACAAGTCGCACCTCGCTCGTCGATACGAGGCTTTAAAGACGACTACCATCACTTGGAGGCCGATGTCGTAGTGCTCGCTGGAGAGATTCATGTAATGCGCAAGGTCGTGAGTAGGCTTGCTCCTTTCTCAGCATGATCGATGCCAATCGAGCTTCGATCCTTAAGGGGATGATGCGCTTCACGACTGTTCCAGCACGCGTCAGATTTGCGAGCTCGGTTATCCATTACAACATCCCGCCCAGGCCAATCTTGGAACTCGGCGAAGTCCTGGCGGGGCGCATGCGAGAGTTGAATAATAACCGCCTTTGGATGGGTGCTCATATGCGCCGCGGAGACTGTGAGCGTTGTCGTTTATATCGACCGCGCGTTTGGCTGTTTACTGACTGACCGATCGCAACAGTTCTCCGGGGTGGTTGGGTGCCAGAATCCACCATCGAGAAACACGTGAAACGGGTGAAGAGCCGGTTAGAAATGGGCCGTAATATCCTAGAGCAGCTGGGCGATACGAGGACGTACGACATCGAAGGCGTGGAGCCGAATCCAGAGCTGTCCGCACTGTCGCCCCCGCTGCCGAACGATCGATTCTACGTCGCCACGGACGAGCGGGACCCGGATGCCGTGGAGGTCATTCGCAAGGAGGGTGGAGTGTTCCTGTCGGACCTGCTCACGATGAATGATCGGCGCAAGTACGGCTGGCCGCTGCTGTTGACGGACGTGCGCGCAGTCGTGGAGCAGAGCCTGCTCGCGCATAGTGCGTATTTTTACGGCAATCTCATGAGCTCTTTCGCTGGGGCGATCGTGAACAAACGCGCTGGGCTGGGTGCAGACCGACGGACAGCAGTTCTCGAGTAATCATCGTCTACATATACCACCACACCATATTTACTGTTAATCTTAACTTTGGCATATTTAGCAAGATACATGTATTTTAGGGTATTAGGGTAATTTCAATATGTTTGTTGCGGGATCTTACATGAAGAGCTCCTGCTATCGTGGAGAAGAGCAAGCAAACCGTATACAGTATGATTTTGATTGCGGTGCATGTGCGACTGGTACTGTACACACAGCATAGCGGGCCGAAGGCCATGCCGTCGTCCACATGCAACAAATAGCTTCTATTGCAGCAAACAATTGCAAATTACGCGCTTTTGCAGCCCGCACATCCCACTTGACGCAGCATAAACACACGGTGGCCGCGGCCGCGCATCTCTCAACCCCCGCCCCACTCCGCACTGTTAATGGTCCGGTCCGGCTCGAGGGGCACCCTGTACGTACGCACGACCTTTTTCTCCATGAGGTGCAGGAGCGTACCATACCGAGGGAGCAGAAGGCGTGTGGTGGACGAGGAGGATGGGGGAGGGGTTGTGCTTGTGGTGCGTTGGGCCGCACTGCGCAGCCCGGGCCTGTATTATAATGCTGGGGATGATGATGATGACGATCGTGATGTGCCTCGGACCCGTCACACTCGGATTTCTCTTGCGCCTTCTTCCTCGGACGTTCGGATTGAATCTTTGTTGTGCTGACGACGATCAACTTTCTCCGCGGCAGTGACAACAGTACTACTGTAGCGCCGGTTGCATTCCAATATGGGGTGCCTCCCGCAGATTGCACATGCATAGGGTGCGCAGGTATGCAGATCGGCCTTTTCCTACTCGTAGGAATGTCAATGAAAAGGGGGAGGGTTAAAGCGGGTGAGGTCTTAGTGGATGAATTATATGGCTGCCATCGGTTCGGCGGATGGATGACATGTGGGAGGATACGTTGACTCTGAAGGAGGACGGCTATAGTCTCGGTAGGTGGTACAGTAGCGGGGGTGGAAGAGGGTCCAGAAACATCACAGCTGTGTGTGTGGTCTCGACGAGACACGCATTCGAATCTGGGAAGTAGCTTCGACCACTCGAGAACAATCGCTGACATATAAAAAAACATCAATGAAAGTGACGAATAGGAACAATGGAGGCCAGAAGGTGTCGTCAAAATGTGGTTGGTGACGTGCAGTATAAAAATAAAAAGCTCAGGCTCCTCGCTAATCGTGGTCAGCAATAGCGCCATCTACGCATAAAATTGGTGACTCACATCGTTCCTCAAAGATTCTCGCAACCGAATCCCACTACTTGGGTCCTCTCTCCGGATGTTGGTAGTGTAGGGGTTTCTAGACGGCCATGACAGGATGTCTTGCACGAAGATAAGGGTGGTCAAGCATGAATATTGCTCAGCCCTTGAAGCCAAAAGGGTCGTTGTCGTTGATCCCAAAATCACAGGCAGTCCAAACTGGCGCACACATAGTCAACGACGTCGATGCGATCAAGAAAATTTCTATTGTAGAAATTTTCTTGTCACGTGCAGCACCTTGGAATTTGTGGTAAATTTTTATCATATATAAAATATCTAAAAAATGTAAATATTGGTGAAAATACCAAGATAACCTATGGCAAGCGAAAAGCTCAACGATGTCAAAATGCTGTATTCTCAACTCCGTGGGCCAGTATGAACACTGGTTGCATAACCATCACAATGCATGCGTTTTTGCGGGCCGACCGATGCTACGGCAATGTACGCGTTTTGAGCGCGGCTTGGATCAAGATCAATATATATAACAGCTTAGGAGGGCTGTTCCGGAAACGATCAACCTGCCGAAATCAATTTCAACAGCCTCATCAAAATTGTGGCCGAGGCGTTGTATCGATGGTTGTGCCGGCTCACTGACAGTACTTGTGTCTGTCACTTCAGCTCCACCCTTTGACACCGGATTGCTGTGTTGGCCTTTCTTTTCCTTTCCCGTTTTTAGGCCCTTTGAGGACGAATCGTGACTGACTCGCTCTATTATCCCCCTCTTACGGCATCCGACTTTATGTCACTAAACCCCGATCATCGTGCTGCACCAGGCTGAGAATAATGTGCAGCGAGTCAGGCAAATGAGCTCGACAACCACTAGCGCCACCTCGCAACGGGAAGCATGGCCAACCATCGGATACGCCAATATCTCAGCTGAGCTGGGCTGGGACTCTCCGCGGGCTTGGTTATCTGAAGGTCCGACAGAATCTCGTTCAGCTCATAACCTCGACAATGCTCGGAGATCGTAAGCCTCTTTGTTCCTTTTTTTCGATCGCTCGCTCACCATCCTTTCATTCTTCTTTTCTGCTAGCACTGCGGGACTGCCCTCATCACCACTTTACAGTCTAACACCACTCCCACACACCGCAGCTCAGCCTGCCACGTCCACCGGATTCCCGCATGGTCTCTGAACTCTTGCCACAGTGGCGCCCATCCACCCCCCCACCTCTTCAAGGCCGCCCATTCCGCCTATGGAGCGCTTTTCTTCGCTCCCGGAACGGTGTCTTGGGAACCGCCATCTTCAGCACCGTCATTTTAGTCGGCCTAATCTGTCACATGACATTATTCACCCCGCACGTCCCTCTTTTGCTTAGACCTTCGGCCTGGAATAGCATTTCCCGGCGTCCAAATTCTCCAGAACACGATGAATATCTCTTCTCACCCACAAAATTTCCTTCGCCTCCATCGAGCGTGGTACCCCATTTGTCGCCTTCGCCCTCTTTGGCATCTGATGAGTTAACCCTTGAACAAATCCGGGACATCGTAGCTCCTACTCGAGGTTTTTACTCGCGGGACTATAGCATCCACCTCGGGTGGAACAACGTCGGTGTATATAGCATAAGATGTGAGCGAAACTGAGACTTCCCATGTAGATGCGGTATATTCTCGACGCAGCACTCCTTCAAGCAGGAATGCTCAATCGCACCTTGGTCATACCCTCATTCGCCTATGCGCGCGCTTGCGAATACGGACTGTACGTTTTTTTTTCGCTTAATGCTTGTTGTAGTTTCATTTGCAACATCTTGTCGTATGCAGCACGGTCTGTGCGGACTATGCCACCATGGTCAACAAGGGCGACGCCATGGGAAGAGATGAGTGGCGCGAACTTCCGATCGAACAACAGATGGGATTCCGGATCCCGATCTCAGTCATGATGGACCTCCCTCGTTTCCGCGAACGTGGGCCTGTCATAACAGCCTCAGAATACCTCCGCCTACATGGTCAAGACCCAGAGGTGGAGTCTACTGATGGATCTTGGCCACGAGAATCGTATCATAACCAAGGGAATGTTTTCGAGTCGGACCGGACAAAGACGCCATCGTTATTCGTGATCGAGAATCACTGGTACGATCCCCCGGGGACTATCCGCGTCGACTACATTCCGCAGGAGATGAAGGGGCGGGAGAATTCGCAGAGTGGGGAAGGGCAAACGGGGATTTCAAAGCTTTTATGGCGTAAAGCTGGTTTGGGGACCGCCGCTGTTGACTGGGAACCCGCCAAAGGTATTTTGGAGCTTTCCGAACTCGGACCAGGGGTGGATCTTGGCGATGATGCCGTTGTGGAGCGCATATTAAATGACAATGGCTGGGAGGTTCTACACACTTTCGCACATGCGTGCGTATTGTCCCTTTTCTGCTATGCCATGTCGAAGCTCATCCTTCTCTCGATCAGTGGTGCCGAACTGGACAGGCAAGTGGTTACCCCCATCAAACAAGTCGCACCTCGCTCGTCGATACGAGGCTTTAAAGACGACTACTATCACTCGGATGCCGACGTTGTAGTTCTCGCTGGAGAGATTCATGTAATGCGCAAGGTCGTGAGTAGGCTTGCTCCTTTCTCAGCATCATCGATGCCAATCGAGCTTTGATCTTAAGGGGATGATGCGCTTCACGACTGTTCCAGCACGCGTCAGATTTGCGATCTCGGTTGTCCATTACAACGTCCCACCTAAGCCGATCTTGGAGCTCGGCGAAGTCCTGGCGGGGCGCATGCGAGAATTAAATGACAACCGCCTCTGGATGGGAGCGCACATGCGCCGCGGAGACTGTGAGTAGTTGCTGTTCACACCGGCCTCCCACTCGTGACCGCGTTTTACCATTGATTGACCGATCGATCGCAACAGTTGTCCGAGAAGGCTGGACGATGGAACTCACCATCGAAGCCCACATGCAGCGTGTGAAGAGCCGCCTGGGAACGGGCCGCGCGATCCTGGCGAACCTTGGCAACGTGACGACATACGATATCGAAGGCGTCGAACCCAACCCGGGGTTGACCACGCTGTCCCCCCCGCTTCCGAATGACCGTTTCTACGTCGCTACGGACGAGCGGGACTCAAATGCGGTGGAGGTCATTCGCAAGGAGGGCGGCGTGTTTCTGTCGGACCTGCTCACGATAGAGGACCGGCGCAAGTACGGCTGGCCACTACTACTGACGGACATGCGCGCGGTGGTCGAGCAGAGCCTGCTCGCGTACAGCGCGTACTTCTATGGCCACCTGATGAGCTCGTTCGCGGGGGCGATCGTGAATAAACGTGCTGGGCTGGGTGCGGACAGACGCACGGCAGTTCTGGATTGACCGTCGTTTACGTCTCCCATCACACTACATTTACTATTAATCATAGGGCTTTGTATTTTTAGATCGATACATGTATCTTGGCTAATTTCAACACGTCGAGTCTGCTGCGGGATCTTCTACGACGACCCCCCGGTGGAAAGGGATGGTGAGGAAGAAAAGCGATGTATATTGCTTTGATTGGCGCTGGACGCGCTCTGGGATGCGGCTAGTGCACGATGGTAAAGTAAGGGTCAACTGGCCGCTAACTTGCTGTACCGCGCGCTGGCGCTGCAACAAATACAAATTTCGCGGAGCCCAATTGCAAATTATGTGTTAGCAACTAGCGTATAACACTTCGGGTGAGCACGCTGAATATGCCCATACCTTTTGGTGGGATTGCCTTTATGCGACAACTCGCTGTCGCCTGCCTCCGCCTGCGAGCGTTCTGTATTACTTGGAACGGAATTCTGGGGTTGAGGGTCGTCACACCATGGGTAATGGGACTCCGGTCGTCATTGCACAACATATTCGATATCTGCCTTCAGCACTGGTGTAGCGTTCCTCTGCGCGCTGGCCTTGGAACGCTCCATCTCGACCGCCTCGCCCGACACGACTGACGCCACAGGGACAGCAAGCACACGTTCCATCAGCGCCATTACCTCTCACCTGGCTCCGGCCAAGGAGGACCCTCTGATGCAGTCTTAGACCACCCCTCTTTCCCCCCTTCTCGCTCGCGTGCTGTCGTCACCTCAAGCCTCCGGTTTATGACCGTTACGATTCCCCTCGCGCGCTCCCGGCCTTTCGGGAACGCGCCCTCTTCCTCTCTCCCCCCTCTTTCCTCTCTCTCTCCCGTGCGCCTTCACCTTCCCCTCGGGAACGCGGACCCGCTTCGGACCAGACCTTTCCCGAACTCACTAGCAGTGTGGACTTACCACCTGCGTCACAATGGTCAGGAATATCCGCTAGGTTGTAGCGCATGCGTCTGACTGAGTTCAAGTTGGTTCGCGATGACGATGACATGACATATAGTAACATGGTCCACTGGCACTGTAAAGTAAATCTGAGCACGGTACTGAGGACTTAACGAGTTCACAATCTCCTGACGTTAGCGAGTGGCCGTGCGGGCATGGCGGAATTTCTCATTCTCGCGAATGCACCACGCCCTGATGTATCCATTCAATTCCTTCATTCATTCCCATGCTTGACAGGGTTAAACGTCTCGCTTCCTGTGGCATGCCTCGGCGGTCATTCACCATGTTACACTGGTTTATTGGCGATTTCGGTCGTTTGTACACAAGACATGGCATGGGACGTCAACACAGGCATATGAAACGGTTTGCCTGGGTTCATGCGTTATTTGCCGCAATGGGTCTTCGCCGTAGGAAGGTCTGTAGAAAGAACGAATGCTAGATAATGAGTTCCGGGCACACGTCGGCCTCAGAACGCTTGCAAGTCAGACACGAGAACTGCTGGTGTATTTGGGGTACACAACTCACCTCAGGCTCAGACACGAGAACTGAGGGCACAAAAACGAACTGTCTACAGTATATAACAAGTGAATAAGGTTCTGAACTAAACAAATGTGCTACTGTCTGTCAAAATGAGCGCTAAGTGTGTCCATGTGGAATGGTCCGGGTAAATCTTGTCAATCTGCTCAGCGCGTCATTTGCTACAAGGTCATAATGGCCAAGTACTGGAGGAACAGGCATTTTTGCACGAACGTCGGAATTGCCTCGAGAGACAAGTCCATTTTTGCTACGCGCATCACTCGGACGGGCGAGTTTTCGTCTTGGTTCCATAAATAGACCACAAGAAGGCTGTTTCCGGAAATGACAGCCTTGACTTTTATTTGACGACTCTAGCGCTCGCCGGTTCTTTTCAGCTCCACTTTTTGTCAACTCGATCACTGTCCGCGTTTCCTTTCCTGTTCGTAGGCCCTTCAGAGATGGCAGAGACGGTCTGCCCCGCTCTCTCCCTCTTGCGGCGAATTGGCCTTATGTCGCTAATTCCAAATCATCATTCTGCGCCGAACCAAGAACAATGTTTGCAATTTGGGGAAAATTGAATCCGAGAACCACCAACCTGGTGTCACCTCATGACGGGAAGCATGGTCACCCCGTCGGACATGGTCAGCACCTCGCTTGAGCTCGGAATCTCGGTTCTGATACTGACGGCTCTTTCTTGTTGACCGAATCTCGGGCATCCCTTCATAACCTCGACTACTTTCTTTCTATTCATTTTTTTTTTCACACACATACAGATACGTGTCCTACATTTCTCCCTTCTACTCGGACTACAGGACCACAGTCATCATTACTTTCGTTTCAAATTGTCTAACAACACCACTCTCACACGTCGCAGCGAGGGCTGCCACACTCACGCTCACTAGGTCACCCCATGGTCTCTGAACTCTTGCCACGGTGGCACTCACCTTCGCCTCTGCCCCATCATGGTCGTCTATTTCGCCTATCCAGTACCTTTCTTTGCTTCCGACATGGTGTCCTCGGAACTGTCATCTTCAGCGCCGTCATCTTGGTCGGCCTAGTCTACCACGTGACATCATTGACCCCACGCAGCGATCTTTTGTTCAGAGGTTCGGACTGGAATGGCCTTTCCCAGCATCCAATCCCCGTGTATCCTAGCACGTCTCTATCCTCATCCGCTTCTCCTTCGCCTACACCAACCGTGGCAACCCCTTGGTTTCCACCGCCCCCTTTCACACCTGATGAACTCACCCTCGAACAAATCCGGGACATCGTGGCTCCTACCCGAGGCTTTTATTCGCGGGACTATAGCGTCCATCTCGGATGGAATAACGTTGGTGTCCGTAATTCTCGGATGTGAATCAAACTGAGACATCTTATATAGATGCGGTATATTATTGATGCAGCCCTCCTTCAAGCAGGATTGCTCAATCGCACGTTGGTCATTCCTTCATTTGTCTATGCGCGCGCCTGCGAGTACGAACTGTATGTGAATCTTTATTACTTAACGCTTACCGTAACTTCATTGAAACATCTCTTCGTATGCAGCACAGTCTGTGCGGAGTATGCAACTATGGTCAACAAGGGCGATGCCATGGGTTTGAATGAATGGCGCAAACTTCCGATCGAACAACAGATGGGGTTCCAGATCCCGATCTCAGTCATGATGGATCTCCCTCGTCTCCGTGAACGTGGGCCTGTCATAACCGCATCAGAATATCTACGCCTACATGGTCAAGACCCAGAGGTGGAGTCTACTGATGGATCTTGGCCACGAGAATTGTATCATAACCAAGCAAATGTTTTCGAGTCGAACCGGACAAAGACGCCATCGTTATTCGTGATCGAAAATCACTTATACGATCCCCAGCACATTGCCCGCGTCGACTACATTCCCCAGGAGATGAAGGCACGGGAGGATTTGGACCGCGAAAAGGGACGTACGGAGATTTCAAACCTTTTATGGCATATGGAAGGTCTTGATGGGGTCGTGGCTAACTGGGAACCCACCCTAAACGCTTTGAAGCTTTCCGTGCTCGAGCCAGATGTAGATGTTGACGATGATGCCGTTGTGGAGCGGATATTAAATGCCAATGGCTGGGAGGTTTTGCACACTTTCGCGCATGCGTGCGTATCGTCCTTTTTCTGCTATACCATGTCGAAGCTCACCCTTCTCTCGATCAGTGGTACCGAACTAGACAGGCAAGTGGTCACCGCGATAAAACAAGTCGCGCCTCGCACGGCCATACGAGGCTTTAAAGATGACTATTATGAGGTGGATGCCGATGTTGTGGTGCTCGCTGGAGAGACTCATTTAGGGCGCAAGGTCGTGAGTAGGCTGATTTGTTCTCAAGGTGATTGATGCTAATCGAGTGTCTTGATCCTGAAGGGGATGATGCACTTCACGACTGTTCTAGCACGCGCTAGATTTGCGAGCTCGGTTGTGCATTACAATATCCCGCCCAAGGCAATCTTGGAACTGGGCGAAGTCCTGGCGGGTCGCATGCGAGAGTTGAATGATAACCGGCTTTGGATGGGTGCGCATATGCGTCGCGGAGACTGTGAGTTGTGCTGTTCATATCGAGCGTGCGTTTGGCTGTTTACTGACTGACCGATCACAACAGTTCTCCGGATTGGTTGGGTACCAAACTCCACCATCGAGAGCCACGTGGAAAGGGTGAAGAGCCGGTTAGAGACGGGCCGTAATATCCTAGAGCAGCTGGGCGAGGCGAGGACGTACGACATAGAAGGCGTGGAGCCGAATCCGGAACTGTCCACACTGTCGCCCCCGCTTCCGAATGACCGTTTCTACGTCGCTACGGACGAGCGGGACCCGGATGCCGTGGAGGTCATTCGCAAGGAGGGCGGAGTGTTCCTGTCGGACCTGCTCACGATGAATGATCGGCGCAGGTACGGCTGGCCGCTGCTGCTGACGGACGTGCGCGCAGTCGTGGAGCAGAGCCTGCTCGCGCATAGTGCGTATTTTCACGGCAATCTCTGGAGCTCGTTCTCTGGGGCGATCGTGAACAAACGCGCTGGACTGGGTGCAGACCGACGGACAGCAGTTCTTGATTGATCACCGTCTACATACACCACCACACCATCTTTACTGTTAATCTCAACTTTTGCATATTTAGTAAGATCCATGTATTTTAGGGTACTAGTAGGGTAATTTCAATATGTTAGTTGTGGGATCTAACATGCTATCGTGAAGAAGTAAGGAGGAGCAAGGGAACCGTGAATGGCTTTGTTGCGGTGCTAGATGTGCGACCGGTACTGTATATACAGTATAGCGGGCTGAAGGCCATACACGGCCGTTGCCCACATGCAACAAATAGCTTCTATTACAGCAATTGAAAATTACGTGCTTTTGCAGCCCGCACATCCCACTTGACGCAGCACAAACACATGGTGGCCGCGGCCGCGCATCTCTCAATCCCCGCCCTACTGTGCGCTTTTAATGGTCTGGTCCGACTCGAGAGGCACCCTGTAAGTGCGCACGAGCTTTTCTCCATGAAGTGCAGGAGCGTACCATACCGACGGAGCAGAGGGCGTGTGGTGGACGAGGAGGATGGGGGAGGTGTTGCCAGTGTGCTTGTGGTGCGTTGGGCCGCACTGCGCAGTCCGGTCATGTAGTATAATGCCGGGGATGATGACGATGACGATCGTTTATGTGCCTCGGACCCGTCACACTCGGATTTTCCTTGCGTCTTCTTCCTTGGACGTTCGGTTTGAATCCTTGTTGTGCTGACGACCATCAACTTTCTCCGCGGTAGCAACAGTACTACTGTAGTGCCGGCTGCATTCCAATGTGGGGAGCCTCCCGCAAATTGCGCATGCATAGGGTGCGCAGGTATGCGGATCGGCCTTTTCTTACTCGTAGGAAGGGGTGTCAATGAAGTGGAAGAGGGTCAAAGTGGGTGAGGTCTTAGTGGATGGGTTATGTGGCTCCCGTCGGTTCGGCGGGTGGATGACATGTGGGAGGATACGTTGACTCATGAAGGAGGACGGCTATGGTCCCCGGGGGGTGGCACAGTGCGGGAGTGGAAGAAGGTCCAGAAACATCACAGCTGTTTGCCTGGTCTCAACGAGACACGCATTCAAATCTGGTAATTAGCCTCGACAACTCGAGAGCAATCGCTGACATACAAAAAACCATTAATAAAAGTGATGAATAGGAACAATGGGAGCCAGAAGGTGTCGTCAAAATGTGGTTGGTGATGTGCAGTATAAAAAGCTCAGGCTCCTCGCTAATCGTGGTCAGCATTGGCGCCATCTATGCATAAAATGCATGGAAATTGGTGACTCATGTTGTTACACAAAGACTCTGGCAACCGAATCCCACTACTTGGGTCTCTCTCCGGATTTGGTAGGGTAGGTGGAAGGGTTATGACAGGATGTCTTGCACGAAGATGAGGGTGGTCAAGCATGCATATCGCTGCGTCCTTGAAGCCAAAAGGGTCGTTGTCGTTGATCCTAAAATCAAACTGGCGCACCAGTACTCGTACATAGTTAACGACGGTCCAGCGAAATATTCTTGTCACGTGCGGCACCACAACTTTGTTGGAATTTGAAAAAAGAAACGTGTTGCTCTAAGTTACACCAGTCCTGCAACTTCCACCTTCATTCCTTTAAAAACACGTGGTAAATTTTTATCATATGATCTGAAAAAAAAATACAAACATTGATGAAAATACCAAGGTAACCTACGGCAAGCAAAAAGCTCAACGGTGTCAAAATGCTGTAGTCCCAACTCCTTGGGCTAGTATGAACTCTGATCGCATCACCATCACAATGCATACGTTTTTGCAGGCTGACCGATGCTACAGTACAATACTGTGCGCAGCTCAGATCAAGATCAATATATATAACAGCCTGAGGCTGTTCCAGATCAACTTGCCGAAATCAAATTTCCACAGCCCCATCATTTTTTTTGGCCGAGGCCGGCTCACGACGGTACTACTGGTGTCTCTCACTTCAGCCCCATATTTTGACGCCAGGTTGCTGTGTTAGCTTTTCCTTTCTCATTTTTAGGCACTTTGAGCTCTCTTATGGCATCCGGCTTTATGTCACTAACCCCCGATCATGGTGCTGCACCGGGCAAAGAACAATGTGCTTCGAGTCAGGCAAATGAACTCGACAACCACAAGCGCTACCTTGCAATGGGAAGCATAGCCGGATAGCCAACCGTCGGACATGCCAATATCTCAGCTGAGCTGAGCTGGGACTCTCTGCGGGCTTTGGATATCTGAAGGCCCGACAGAATCTCGTTCAGCTCATAACCTCGACAATGTTCGGAGGTCATAAGCCTCTTTTTTAAATCGCTCGCTCACCATCCTTTCATTCTTCTTTTCTGCTAGGACTACGGGACTGCCCTCATCACCACTTTCTTTCATACAGTCTAACACCACTCCCACACACCGCAGCTCAGCCTTCCACGTCCACCGGATTCCCGCATGGTCTCTGAACTCTTGCCACAGTGGCGCCCATCCACCCCCCCACCTCTTCAAGGCCGCCCATTCCGCCTATGGAGCGCTTTTCTTCGCTCCCGGAACGGTGTCTTGGGAACCGCCATCTTCAGCACCGTCATTTTAGTCGGCCTAATCTGTCACATGACATTATTCACCCCGCACGTCCCTCTTTTGCTCAGACCTTCGGCCTGGAATAGCATTTCTTGGCGTCCAAATTCTCCAGAACACGACGGTTATCTCTTCTCATCCACAAACATTCCTTCACCTTTATCGAGCTTGGTACCCCCTTTGTCGCCCTCGCCCTTTTTGGCATCTGATGAGTTGACTCTCGAACAAATCCGGGACGTCGTAGCTCCTACTCGAGGTTTTTACTCGCGGGACTATAGCATCCACCTCGGGTGGAACAACGTCGGTATATATAGCATAAGATGTGAGCGAAACTGAGACTTCCCATGTAGATGCGGTATATTCTCGACGCAGCACTCCTTCAAGCAGGATTGCTCAATCGCACCTTGGTCATACCCTCATTCGTCTATGCGCGCGCTTGCGAGTACGGACTGTAAGTTTCTTTTCTTTTCTTTCGCTTACTGGCTGTTGTAGTTTCATTGCAACATCTCATCTTATGCAGCACAGTCTGTGCGGACTATGCCACTATGGTCAACAAGGGCGACGCTATGGGAAAAGACGAGTGGCGCGGACTTCCGATCGAACAGCAGATGGGATTCCGGATCCCGATCTCAGTCATGATGGACCTCCCTCGTTTCCGCGAACGTGGGCCTGTCATAACAGCCTCAGAATACCTCCGCATACATGGCCAAGACCCAATGATTGAATCTGCTGATGGACTTTGGCCGCGAGAGTTATACCATAGCCAAGGGAATGTTTTCGAGTCGGACCGGACAAAGACGCCATCGTTATTCGTGATCGAGAATCACTGGTACGATCCCCAGGGGACTATCCGCGTCGACTACATTCCGCAGGAGGTGAAGGGGCGGGAGAATTCGCAGAGTGGGGAGGGGCAAACGGGGATTTCAAAGCTTTTGTGGCGTAAAGCTGGTTTTGGGATCTCCGCTGTTGACTGGGAACCCGCCAAAGGTATTTTGGGGCTTTCCGGGCTCGGACCAGAGGTGGATCTCGACGATGATGCCGTTGTGGAGCGCATATTAAATGACAATGGCTGGGAGGTCCTACACACTTTCGCACATGCGTGCGTATTGTCCTTTTTCTGCTGTGCCATGTCGAAGCTCATCCTCCTCTCGATCAGTGGTGTCGAGCTGGACAGGCAAGTGGTTACCCCCATCAAACAAGTCGCACCTCGCTCGTCGATACGAGGCTTTAAAGACGACTACTATCACTTGGAGGCCGACGTTGTAGTTCTCGCTGGAGAGATTCATGTAAACCGCAAGGTCGTGAGTAGGCTTGATTCTTTCTCAGCATGATTGATGCCAATCGAGCTTCGATCTTAAGGGGATGATGCGCTTCACGACTGTTCCAGCACGCGTCAGATTTGCGAGCTCGGTTGTCCATTACGACATCCCACCTAAGCCGATCTTGGAGCTCGGCGAAGTCCTGGCGGGGCGCATGCGAGAGTTGAATGACAACCGTCTCTGGATGGGAGCGCACGTGCGCCGCGGAGACTGTGAGTAGTTCCTATTCACGTCTCCCACTCGTGACCGCGTTTTACTATCGACTGACTGATCGATCGCAACAGTTGTCCGGGTAGGTTGGACAATGGAATTCACCATCGAAGCCCACATGCAGCGTGTGAAGAGCCACCTGGGAACGGGCCGCGCGATCCTGGCGAACCTTGGCAACGTGACGACATACGATATCGAAGGCGTCGAACCCAACCCGGAGTTGACCACGCTGTCGCCCCCGCTTCTGAATGACCGTTTCTACGTCGCTACGGACGAGCGGGACTCAAATGCGGTCGAGGTCATTCGCAAGGAAGGTGGCGTGTTTCTGTCGGACCTGCTCACGATAGAGGACCGGCGCAGGTACGGCTGGCCACTGCTGCTGACGGACGTGCGCGCGGTGGTCGAGCAGAGCCTGCTCGCGTACAGCGCGTACTTCTACGGCCACATGATGAGCTCGTTCGCGGGGGCGATCGTGAATAAACGTGCTGGGCTGGGTGCAGACAGGCGCACGGCAGTTCTGGATTGATCGTCGTTTACGTCTCCCACCACACTACATTTACTATTAATCATAGGACTTTGCATTTTTAGATCGATGCATGTATCTAGGCTAATTTCAACACGTCGCGTCTGCTGCGGGATCTTCTACGACGTCTTCCCAGTGGAAATGGACGTGGAGGAAGAAAAGTAAGGGCAAGCGATGTATATTGCTTTGATTGCTGCTGGATGCGCTCTGGAATGCGACTGGTACACGATAGCGGGCTAAGAAAGGGTCCATGGACGCACTAAACCGCTGACTCGCTCAGGCTATCCACGTGCTGGCGCTGCAACAAATACAAATTTCGCGGGGCCCAATTGCAAATTATGTGTCAGCAGCTACTAGTAGCGCATAACACACTGAATATGCCAATACCTTTTTGGTGGGGTTTACCGTGACCTTTATGCGACGACTTGCTGTCTAAACTCCTCATGTAGGCCTCATACACTGACAATACCGTATCATGTGTCATTCCCACGCCTCCGTGCGTGGTCACTGAATATAGTACTGAATCCTTTCCCGCGTCAGGTGCGGGTGTCTCGCTGCTGGTCAACGCCCGATGCTAGTACTCCTTCCTCGACGTAGACATGTAACGTCAGGACTTTATCGAGCTCGGCCGATCTCTATTCCCGATGTCTCTGGCCATAAGCAGAATCATGTCTGGGTGGTGCCAGTGATATCTCCAATGTCTGGTTCTCGCGGACTTCGGTACTCGCTGCGCTCACGCTACTCTCCAAGCATGATCACTTAAACATTGCACGACTATGGTGCTTTGGCTTATATTAACATATCTCCTCACAGAGTCCACCTCAGGTAACATTACCGTGTCTAATGAAACGCGTAATGGTTCCTAGCGGCTCCCCTATCTATATTTCTTTGACGGTTGAGCTTCAAGGGTAAAGAGGTTAGTTCCATGAATCAAAAACTAGGGAGGGGTCGTACCATATTTGACAGTAAGGCCTTTGGTTGACGCCATTGACAAGTTTAGATGCCGATGTTATCGTTGTTGAGAAGACTCAAGCGATTAAGGAGGTCTATGTTTGAGTGTGATCAAGACACTCAATGGGGCGTGAACTTAAGCAGGACTTACTGAGAAGCCCCCCACCCTCACCCGAGTTAACGTGAATATCGCCCCCATTCGAGTTGGCCTGAATATCGTCCCCATCCGAGTTATCGCGCTCACCCCCCCCATTCGAGTTACCGTCCACACCGCCCCTATTCGGGCCACCGCGCACACCGCCCCTATTCGAGTTACCGCGCACACCGTCCCCATTCGGGCCATCCTCCTCAAGAGAATCTATGTAGACTATGTCGGGCGTGAACAGGCTTATACTCAATGCGTGAACTTAAACAGGACGTACCACAACGAAGACCTGCCCTATTAAGGCTGCCAGAGGTAAGGAAACAACCTCTGCCGGCGTTCAAGTTATCATTATTATAACAGCAAATATAGCCTCCATCATTGTTGCCATCCCCAGGCCAATGTTGCTTTGATGGGGCAGCGAGTGCGACAGAGGCAAGAGAGAGAGAAATGATGGCTTTGATAAACCTCATTGTGTTCGCAGTAAATCAGAGTGTAGAAGGCAGTGGAAGGGCGACACTGTTGAGAGGAGGTCGAAAGGAGGCTCTGCTTTATACTCTAGAAATCTATTGTATCAAAGCAATGGCAGCACCACGCTCACAAGATCTGACTCAGGCGATGCATGCCGAAGCGAAGTAATTCGTTCTTTCGACTGGATGTCCCGAGTCGGCACCGTTGGTCGGTCGACTTGAATGTAGAACTGTTTGGAAATCTGTATCACATGGAGTGTTCAATTCACCCTTCTACATAGATAACCGATACCGATAATGCGTCGATGTCGATTCGAGAGGAGTTACGAGGTAACTGGTAGGAAAGATTAATATTTCCAACTTTCCTTGATGGTGGTCGCACAAGATATTGTTAAGCACGTTTGTGCTGGAAGAGGAGTCACCTTTGGTAATGAAGGGAAGGATCTGCGAATGCGTGTGAGCACCTCAAGGCCTCAACGTCTCAACTCCTGCATCCAGGCTCTAACAGCAGCGAAATAAGGGGACCCCCAAAATCATCTCAATCCTTTCGTCGCAGTGGCTCCGAGTCCAAGGACTCAGTTGAGAATACTGCTGGTATGTATGTACTCTGTATTCCCTTCCTCATACTTTGCTGCTCACCGCAACCGCTCGGGCTGGGACAGAGGTGATCGGAATGACCCGAGTTATGGCTCACTTCATGATAATTCATATAGTATGAAACGTTCAGACTACTAAAAGCACGAAGTACGCAACATTAATTGCAGCTCCGTTCATAAGCCACCTCCGAGTCTTCAAGCTTCAATTGAAGTCTTACGGTCAAGTTACGAATTTGACCCACTACTAGTATCTGGTTGTTTCCGATGCTTCTCTGCGTGGTCACCTTCACCTTAGACTTCAGTTGCACAATACCCGCGATGTACCGGCATCCATTACACCTACGATAAGATTGGAGTTGCTTGGAAGTTCGGTCCAGTGTTGTGATGAGCGGTAAGATGTGCATCACGTGCTAATTGAGAGTATTCGGCCCAATGGCCCATATTGTTTGAACGAAAAGTGTAGCGAAGGAGCAGAGAACAGCCTGAGGTTTCGAGTTGGATACAGTGAAGACCGTTCCGTAGAAAGCATTGAAGATAAAATACTGGTTTATGGGCCCTCTAGGAGCAGTAAAACGGGTGGCAAAATGCCAGATCGTCTTGTTGGTTGAATGTTCACATCTTTCGGTTGTCTATCATAATATGAATATATCAAGCACTCCGCGCGCCGGTCCGGGCAACTTCAGTCTCGTCGTGGCGTCACCGCCTCACGGACACGACGAAATATGAGGGTTCATCTCTCAATTCGTATAGACTCAGATCTGGATTGTCCGATATGGTGTCCACGAGGGATGGACGTTGTACACTTTGATAGTGCCTCCCCAGTAGTCCCTACTAATCGTGGCGCTCCGGGTCTTTCAATTGCCAGTGCAGGCGAAATAGCAGTCATGGACTGGATATGGTTAGTTTTAAGTGACGACCCAGAGTTGGTGAAATGAATTTTGGATGTCTTCTCCCGTTTCTGCACGCCGCCTATGCGGTTAAAGTAGCATCTAGGCCGGCAAGTCAACCGTTCAACGTGAAGAATTAAGGTGGCACGTGGCTTCGAAAGTCACGAATGCCACATTCCGTGACGCGCGACCTCCATCAGCAAAAGTGCAAAAACTATGTAAGGGGCTTGGATAGCCTTCCAAGGGCCGCCTCGCTTGCAAGGCACCCCGATCTGGGGACAAGTATATCGGTGTTGGGTGAGACTTTACAATGGGGCCAATGATTATGTATATTATTTACCAGATCACTGTGATATTACAATGATTATGCAAGAAATTCGAGTTTCTTACAAGATGTATGCCTGATCTGGTGCGATTGAGGTAAGGAGTATACAAGATAATGAAAATCTTACAAGATGTATGCCTGATCTGGTGTGATTGAGGTAAGGATTATACAAGATAATGATGATCTTACAAGTTGTCGGGAACTTACTACTTTATGGGTAGCAAGACTCGACGAGGGAACGGAGTTGAAGGTGACTGATCCAAAGGAGCAGCAAGGAGATGTTGAGGAGGAATAGACAGAAGACAAGGAGAGGCGGGACGGAGTAGACTGGGGACGACGACGAGCGGGTTGCTGCTGAC
>Ga0307510_10000837_pt1 | contig 32179 bp, 20 predicted proteins | sample 12_EM_MG_FD_207224 | JGI IMG/M metagenome (GOLD analysis project Ga0307510, IMG submission 207224) | Populus trichocarpa ectomycorrhiza microbial communities from riparian zone in the Pacific Northwest, United States - 12_EM | ecosystem: Host-associated > Plants > Roots > Unclassified | place... | reverse complement strand
ATCTGCGCGAAGTGCTCTCGCCCGATGACGCCCAGCAGGCCGATGCCCGCCGGGCCAGGGTGAACCTGGTGTGGCAGATGCAGAACTTCGCCCAGCTCAATGTACGGGCGCAGGGCGAGAAGCCGGTAGCGCAGAAGTTGCTGATGCTGGCGCGGAACGGCGGCACCGAGATGAGCGTGATCCTGGCGTCGCTCAACGCCTATGGCATCCCCGCCGAGGCGCCGGCGGGTTACGTGCCGGCGCGTCCGAAAAGCTGACAGTAAGGCTTTCGCTTCCGCCCTTCGGCATCAGGGTCGTGAAGGCGATACCAGCGGAGCGTGGTATTGATCTACCGGTCGATAAGGGTCAACGGATTTTCCGAAGTTAGCGCCCATGCGATGGGCAAACCCACTGGTGTTGAACTCTCCCAGGGTATTGCTGCTGGCGTCCGGCAGGGGCGAGCCTATGGTCGCGTTCGGTCTGGCGGGATGCCTGGCGTCCAGTAGTGTGCCCAGGCAATCGTAGGGCAGCATGTGATGTCCTTGGACGTCGACATCGACACAGCTGGCAGGGGCGCGGGGGATGCTCGATTGTTCGCTCAACGCGTGGCCGCACGCAGCCATCAGGCCGGCGGCCATCAGCCATTTGATGACTCGCGTTCGCACGTAGCCGCCCTCTCCTGAACAAGACCATGATAGTAGGCCTGTCCCACGGTCGACGCCATGTCGCCCGGCTGTCTTGGTGTTGTCATATGTCGTGTAACAACCTTGCGGTTTTTCCGACACGATTGACTCCTAGGCTTGTGGAAGCGGTCGTCCGTCCACGCACACCGAATATTGAGAGTTGACTGTGCGACGCAACGTCCGAGTGCTTGCCGCGTACGTTGCTCTGCTGGTGGCCATCGAGGCGCTGGCCGAACCACCGCCTTCTATTCAAAACCAGCAGCGAGACGATCTCGTGGGCAAGACGATGCCGTTTGAGATCCCTCCCCAGCAGCTCTCATCGGCTCTTCGCAGCTACAGCGAAGCGACGGGTGTTGCCGTGTTGCTCGATGACGATCTGGTGGCGACCCGCCGCTCGCCCGGGGTGACCGGCGTCTTGACGCCCGACCAGGCACTGGGCCGGTTGCTTGAGGGCACGGGACTTGTTGCCCGATACGCTTCGCCGAGCGCGTTTACCGTTGCAGCCGTCGCCGATACGCCGAAGGCTTCCAGTGAAGAAGCACTTGCGCCCGCGATGGATGACGCAGCGTCCACGGTTCTTCAGCACAGCGTCATGAGTGCCCTGTGTGCCCACCCAAACACCCAACCCGGCAGCTTTCGCCTGGCCCTGCAGCTCTGGATCGATCCGCAGGGCCGCATTGCCCGTGTCGAGGCGCTTGGCAACTCGGGCGAACCGGACCGCGATCATGAAGTGGCCGCAGCGCTGGATGGCATCAAAGTGGGCCTGATGCGGATCCCCCGCAATCCGGTAACCATCCTTCTCCTGCCGACGCCGCACGGTGCAACTTCCGCCTGTCCCGTGACTCACTGACATGCAAGCGTCGATGCTCGGACTGTTCCTGGAGAACTACGCGGACTTCCGCCAGCGTCTACGCCGTCGCCTGCAGTCCGACGCCCTGGTCGACGATGTCATGCAGGAGACCTACCTGCGGGTCGAACGGATGGACATGACCGTTGCCGGTGTCGAGCAGCCGTTGGGATACCTGTTTCGAATTGCGTTGAACCTGGCTACCGACCAGCGCCGCCTCAATAGCCGGTTCCTCACGGGCGAGGAAGTGGACGAGCTGATGCACAGCACCGACAACGTGCTCGATCCACCCACGGTACTCGCTGCCCGTCAGGATATTCGCGCCCTGCAAGAGGCTCTGGGCGAGCTTACACCGCGCCAGCGCGCCATCCTGATCGCTGCACGCATCGACGAGACACCCCAGGCTGCCATCGCTGAGCGTTTCGGCATTTCGCAGCGCATGGTCGGCAAGGAGCTGAAGAAGGCCTTGGAGATCTGTGCAATGCGTGTGGGTCGTCGGGCCATCCAGCGGTTCGGTCCGGGGTCGGGAGATTCGTCTTGATGGATATGGACGCCGCACGCCGCGAAGAACGCCACCGAGAGGAATGCCTGAGGCAGGCTCGTGCGTGGCTGATCCACCTGACGTCAGGCCAGGCCACCCGTGAGGACGGCGAGGCCTTCCGTTTATGGTGTGGGCGCAGCCAGGATCACGCCGCAGCGTTTGCCCACACCCGGCGGATGTGGGACGACCTGGGCTCGGCCCACGCCGCATTCGAATTGCACCATCGCTTTCCGACCCAGCAGCGCCCCACCCCAATTCGTGGGGTCCGCATGGGGCGCCGGGCTTTCCTGGTGGCTGCCGTCACGTCGGCGGCGGCTGCGGTTCTCGTGGCGCGCGTTCGCATGGACGAGCTCGTACGTGGAGACACCGAGATCAAGACCGCCACGGGAGAGCAGCGAAGCATCCAGCCCGTGGAAGGGGTGACGGTGCAGATGAATACGCAGTCCGCGATCCGCTTCCGACCCGCCGATCCGAACTCTGCGCCAGTAACGCTGCTGCGCGGCGAAGCCATCGTCACCGTCGATCCGGGCCGCACATCGTCCGTGTCCATCCAGCTGGGCCAAGGGGTCATTACCGTCACGGCCGGCTCTCAATTGAGCATGCGGTGCATCGACGGGGACTTCCGGATCTCTTGCCTGCAGGGCAAGACCTCGCTGAACGTCTTTGGCCGGCACTATGACGTCAAGCCGCTCCAACAGGTGGCGTTCACCGACGCAGGTGTCGCCGCCCCGGTTGCGGTGAACCCGGCGGTCGCCTTTGCCTGGCGCGATCGCGTGTTGATCTACGAAGACCAGCCGCTGGCCGAGATCATCCACGACATCAACCGATATCGTCCGGGGAAGATCATCATCACCGACGAGGCGCTGGCCGAGCGCCGGGTCCATGCACGTTTCACGCTGGACCAGATGGCAGACGTCGCCACCTTGATCCATGACGCCTATGGCGCTCACGTGACCACCCTGGGTGGTGGTTGGGTGCTTCTTAGCTGACGGAGCGCTCGCTCTGTGAATTTTTGATGACAGCGGTTCGGTCCGTCATCGTCACGAACGTCTAATCAGCGAACCACATCAGGCAAGACCGGGGATTTCCAACCAGTGCCGCCATCGCGGCGCATGGCGTCGCTGCGGGCGCGACGAACGAAGCCGGGTTTGGCACGTCAATTTGAAAGAGGACGCTCCGCGTGCACAGGGATTTTTCCGTGGCAGGTCAGCTAGTGGCGCCAAGGCGACATGTAACGATGCGCTTGGTCGCGGCTGCCGTTTTGATTGCCCTGGCAACCACGCAGCCATCGCTCGCACAGGATGCACCTGCGGCGTTCGATATCAACGAATACGTGGTCGATGGCAACACCACCTTGCCATCCCTGGACATCGAAACCGCCGTATATGACTTCCTGGGCCCGGGAAAATCCATGGCCGACGTCAACCGCGCACGCGAATCGCTTCAAAAGGCCTACCAGGCTCGCGGTTACCAGTCGGTCGTAGTGGATCTGCCTCCACAGCAGGTCAAGGGCGGTGTGGTGCATCTGCAGGTGGTAGAGAACACCGTGGGACGGGTTCGCGTGGAAGGTGCCAAATACCAGTCACCCCAGGCGATCCGCGACGCAGTGCCGTCGCTTGCCGAGGGTCAGGTACCCAATTTCAACGATGCACAAGCACAGCTGGGTCAGGTCAATGCACGTCCCGGTCGCCAGGTGGTGCCCTTGGTGACGCCCGGCGTTCTGCCCCAGACCATGGACGTGACACTGAAGGTCAACGATACCTCGCCATGGCGCACCAGCGTTGAGGTGAACAATGATCACAGCGCAAATACACCCGAGCTGCGCACCCAGGGAAGCGTGCGCTACGACAACTTGTGGCAAGCCGGACATAGCGCCTCGCTTACGTATATCGTGGCACCCCAGGACAGGAACGCGGCCGAGGTGTACGCGGGCTCGTACCTTGCGCCCCTTGGGCCCGACTGGAGCGTGCTGGTCTCCGGCTACAAGTCCAACAGCAATGCCAATGTAGTCGGCGGCACGACGGTATTGGGCAAGGGCAATGCGTTCGGCCTCCAGGCGATCCGCAACCTCAACGCGCACGGAAGCTACACGCAGTCCGTCTCCCTGGGAATTGCCCGCAAGCACTTTGATCAGAACGTGTCGCTGGGCGAGGACACTTCCAAGTCGCCGATCACGTACCTGCCGATTTCGATTGCCTATAACGGCCAATCCACCAGCGATACCTCCACCACGACGGTCGGATTGACCGGCACGTTCGGCATGCGCGCCGGCGGCAGCAGCTCCGCTGATTTTGACAACCTTCGCTACAAGGCGCGCGCCAACTTCGCCTACCTGAAGGCCGACCTGGAACATACCTTCCGTTTCGGCACCGGCTTCGTCCTGGCCTTGAGGGGGACGGCCCAGGTATCGGATTCGGCCCTCGTCTCCAGCGAACAGTTCGCGGCGGGCGGCGAGAGCACGGTCCGTGGCTACCTGGAAGCTGAAGATACCGCCGACCAGGGCGCGACCGGTTCCATCGAGTTGCGGTCACCGTCGCTGGGTTCCCACCTGGGCGATGCGGTCAACGATTGGCGTGTGCACGCGTTCGTCGACGGCGCCCACCTGCTGCTGACCAACGCCCTGGCCCAGCCCATCGACGTCAATCAGCCGGCGCTCGGCGACCAGCGTGTCACTCGCTACGAGTTGCTCAGCACGGGCATCGGCACACGCTTTGGCTTGTTCAATGTCCTGACCGGCTCCTTCGAAATCGCCTACCCGTTGCGCGATGGGTTGATCACGCGCGCGCACGACACCCGTATTCATTTCAGTCTCAAGGCGGACCTTTAAGCCATCCGGCCGGGTTCGACGACCAAGGGGAATTACCACGATGCGACGCTTGATCCTGATGTGCCTACTGATCCTTACCGCGCTGCCTTCGGCAGCATGGGCGGAATCGTCGTGGTGGGACCACGACTTCTCCTTCCGTAAGTCGATCACCATCGACACCACGGCCGCAGGCGCCAACCTCGCGCAGCCGGCGGGGAGAGTACCGCTGCTGATCCGGCTTCACTCAGGCAACTTTCAGTTCGATGGAACGACCGAGGCAGGCACTGATATTCGCTTCATCGCCGCCGACGACAAGACGCCGCTGAACTTCCAGATCGAGAGCTTTGATCCAGTGCTTGGCGTGGCGCTCATCTGGGTGGACGTGCCGAGCGTGGGATCGGCCAGCCAGCAAACGATCTGGATGTATTACGGCAATAGCAAGGCGCCGGCGGCAGGGAAGGGCTCCACGACGTTCGATGCCGACTACAGCCTGGTGTATCACTTCGATGGTGTTAGCGGGCCGACGCCCAAGGACGCCACCGGTTACGCGAACGATCCGACCAGTGGTTCGGTCCGGCTGGTCGACGGCATCATGGGCAAGGCTGCGCAATTCGACGGCAATGCAAGCCTGGCCTTGCCGGGAAGTGCTTCGCTCAATACCACGGCTGGTGGCGCCTTCAGCCTCAGCACATGGCTGAAGGTGGACGCAGTGGCGGACGGCCGGGTGTTGATCTACGCCCGCCGTCAAAACGGCAAGAGCCTGCTGGTCGGCCTGGATCGGGGCGTGCCCTTTGTCGAGGTGGATGGCGATGCCGTCCAGCGCACGGCCGCGGGCAAGCCGATCGAACCGAGTCAGTGGACCCACGTAGCGGTTGCCGCGGGCGAGGGGAAAGTCCACCTTTATATCAACGGCCAACCGTATGCCGATATCGATGCCGCGTTGCCGGCATTCACCTCGGCCGCTGCGATCGGCGGTGATGTGGCGGCCGATGCCGCAGCTCCCGCGGACGCCAAGCCCTTCGTGGGCCAGCTCGATGAGCTGCGCATCTCTCGCATTGCGCGCTCGCCGCTGGTGTTCCAGGTAGATGCGGCTACCCAAGGCGCCGACTCGAAAATGGTGCAATACGGCGTCGACGAAAAGCAGGCCGGCATCGGCTTTGGTTACTTCGGCATCATCGTCAAGTCGGTCACCGTGGATGCGTGGGTGATCATCGGCATCCTGGTGCTCCTGGCCATGGTTTCCTGGGCAGTGATGTGGCAACGCGCCGCCTACGTCAACCGGGTCTCGCGCGCCAACGAGGTGTTCATCGAGCACTTCCGCGGCCAGGGTTCGAACATCCTTGGACTTGCCGGGGATACGGAGGCGGCCGGCAAGCATCGCCTCGCCGACTCGTCGCTGTTCCGTCTGTACAAACTCGGCGCCACCGAAGTGTGGAGTCGCCGCGATGAGCAGGGTCGTCAGGTGATCACCGCCGAATCGATCGAGGCCATCCGGGCGACGATGGACTCGCGGCTGGTCCGGGAGAACCAGCAGCTGGCCAAGTCCATGGTCTGGCTCACCCTGGCCATCTCGGGCGGTCCGTTCATCGGCCTGCTTGGCACCGTGGTCGGCGTGATGATCACCTTCGCGGCGATCGCCGCGGCCGGCGACGTCAACGTCAACGCCATCGCACCGGGTATCGCGGCCGCCCTGCTGGCCACTGTCGCCGGCATGTTCGTCGCCATCCCGGCGCTGTTTGGCTACAACTATCTGTTGATCCGGAACAAGAACGTGACGGCGAACATGCAGGTGTTCGTCGATGAGTTCGTGACCCGGCTGGCCGAAACACAGCGCCACGTCGAAACCACCCGGTTGGCTGGGTAGGAGCCGGCCATGCGCGCCCAGGACGAAGAGAAACCCTACGACGACATCAACATCACGCCGATGCTCGACCTGGCGTATGTGCTGCTGGTGATCTTCATCATCATGACCACGGCATCGGTGCAGGGCATCAAGGTGAACCTGCCCAAGGCCAGCGCGGCAACGAGCATGGCCAAGCCGCAAACCAAGGCAATCACCGTGGCCGAATCCGGCCAGATATACCTTGATGCCTACCCCGTCACGTTGACCGAGCTCGAGGCGCGCCTGCGTTCCCTCAAGGCGCTCAACCCGGATTTCCCCGTCGTGGTCAAGGGTGACTCGACGGTCCAGTACCAGAAGGTCATGGACATCCTTGATCTGCTGCGGCGGGTCGATCTACCACAGGTCGGCCTGGTGACCGGCAAGGCATCGAAGGGCTGACCGGGCGTGAGCACACAACAGCCCCATCGCCGTCCCCGGCCCCGCATACCTGCACCGATCGTTGCATTGGTGCTGGTGCTGGTGCTCGGCACCGTGATCTGGCATTTCGCCGGAAGCACCGTGGGCGTCCGCCGCGAAGCGCCGCGCATCGCCACCATCACGCCGCTGCCCCCACCGCCGCCGCCGCCCAAGGAAAGGCCGCCGGAACCGAAGAAGCTCGAGGAGCCCAAGCCGGTGTCGGACAAACCAGCCATGCCTGACAAACCCCTTGACGCACCCAAGCCGAGCAACGACGTGGTCAAGCAGGTCACCATCAACAGCGACGCCCAGGCGGGGACTGACGCCTTCAACATCGGTGCGGGCACGGGCGGCGGGATGGTGGGCTCAAACGGCGGTAATGGCACCGGCACGGGCAGTTACGACCAATACCTGGGCTACGCCATCCAGCAGGCGGTCCAGCGCGACGAACGGGTCAATCACCGCGTTTTCGATGTCCACGTGGACATCTGGATGGACGCGGACGGCCATCTGGTACGCGCGCAACTGGTCGACTCGAGCGGCGATGCGACCACCGACCAGGCGCTGACCCAGGCTTTGCAGGCCATGCCGGGCATCGATGCCAAGCCGGGCGCCAACCAACGTTTTCCCATACGTGTCGCGATCCGCGGCAGACGCCCGGGTTGAGCCCGGGGTACGACCTTTCATTTTTCGGAGAAGATGCATGAGCACCAAGACGGCCCTCGAGCGAACGTTCCGGCGACGACTCATGTTCGTCGCGATCGGCGTGGCCATGTGCGGCGGCCCGGTGCTGGCGCAGGATGCGCCCTCCGACAATGTCACCATCAACCTTGTGCGCCTGATGGTGAAGCGAGGGCTGCTCACCCAGTCGGACGCCGACGGCCTGATCGCCCAGGCCCGCAGTGAGGCGGCCCAGGCACGCCAGGCCGCTTCTGCGGCGGCACCCGCGGCCGTCGCAGATGCAGCGGCACCAGCCACGGGCGCCGTCCACGTGCCTTACATCCCGCAAGTGGTGCGCAACCAGATCCGTGACGAGGTGCGCAGCGAAGTCATCGCCCAGGCCAAGAGTGAGCATTGGGCCGAACCCAATGCACTTCCCGAGTGGCTCGATCGCATCGCCTGGTCGGGGGACATGCGTTTTCGCGACGAATTCCACTACTACGACAAGAACAATGCCGCTCCCGTCGTGGACTACGCCCAGCTCAACAAGACCGGCCCTTATGACGTGAACGGCAACACCTTGCCGCCCCTGCTCAACACGCTTGAGAACCGTACCAACTCGCTGCGCATCCGCGCACGCCTGGGCGTGGATGTTGATCTTGGCGGCCACGTGACGGCCGGCATCCGTGTTGGCACCGGCAACGACAACAACCCCGTGTCGACGACACAGACCCTCGGCGGCGGCCTGGACAAGAAGAACCTCTGGCTCGACCAGGCGTGGCTGGCGTGGGCACCGACCGATTGGGCGAAGGTCATCGGCGGGCGCATGCCCAACCCGTTCATGAGTACCACGTTGATCTTCGCCGACGACCTCAACTTCGACGGCATCGCGGGCAAGTTCCAGGCGCCTGTGACCGATGACGTCTCGGCATTCGCCACGCTGGGCATGTTCCCCATTGAATACCAGGACGACAGCTTTCCGTCACAGGGCCAGGTCAAGAACGCCAGCCGGGACAAATGGCTGAGCGCGGCACAGATCGGCGCCACCTGGAAGCTGGCCGACGACATGCAGTGGAAACTGGGGCTGGCCTACTACAGGTTCGATCATCTCCGTGGCGAGCCATCGTCGCCCTGCGCGCTTTACCTGGGAGTGGATTACTGCAGCACCGACGACACCCGGCCTGCCTTCATGCAAAAAGGCAATTCGCTCTTCCTGCTGCGCAATATCGTGCCTGACCCGAACTCGCCGAGTAACTACGCCCAGCCGCAGTTCGTGGGCCTGGTGTACGACTACCACGTCGCCGACGCCACCACCCAGCTGGACATGAAGGTGGCCGATACGCCGTTACGCCTGGAAGCCGATTACCTGCGCAACTTGGCCTACCACCGTCGCGATGCATTCTCCGATTCCATCGGCCTGGCGCGGCTGGTCAATAATTTCGGCGCCGGTGATGTCACCGAAGACACCTACAAGAGCGGTCCGATCGGCTGGATGGTGCGAGCCACCGTTGGCGACCCGTTGCCCACGTCCGGTGGGGACTGGAACGTGAGCTTTGCCTACAAATACCTTCAGCCCGACGCCGTGGTCGACGGGCTGAACGATCCCGACTTTCGCCTGGGTGGCACCAACGCCAAGGGGTTCATCTTCAGCACCAGCTACGGCTTGAGCAAGAACGCATGGCTATCGGCGCGCTATCTCAACGCCAAGCAGGTTTTTGGCGCTCCGCTGTCGATCGATGTCATCCAGCTTGAAATGAACGCCCGGTTCTAAGGAGGCATGATGAATCGCATTCGCCTGATGTCATGGTCCCTGTCGCTGCTGCTTGTCGCCGGCGGTGCGTCGGCACAGCCTTCATCGCTGGAGGCCCGCCTGCGTGACCAGCTGCGCGAAGCGCGAAGCCAGCTTGAGGATCTCCAGTCGCAGCAAGTGAAGTGGCAGGCGGACAAGGCCGCCCTCGAGCACGAACGCGATGAGGCGCTGGAGAAGGCCAAGCCATCCAGCGCGGCGGCAAGTTCCACCGATGACCGCGGCCGTGCGCAGGCAAAGGCCGCCCAGGCAGCCCTGCGCGACTCCGAGCACGCGCGCCAGGAACTGGAGGCCAGGTTGCATAGCGTGGAGGCACTCAATGCCCATGCCAACGATCAGGCAAAGGCCGAGCGTGATCGTGCCATCGCAGAACTGGCAGGTACGCAGGACCAGGTTCAACGGTGTACCGCGAAGAACATCAGGCTCTATGAAGTGGGTAAATCAGTCGTGGACGCCTACGCGCACCTGGGAGTGGGCGAGGTCGTTGCTTCGCGCCAGCCCTTCGCAACCAAGGCCCGCGTTCGCCTTGACGAGGCGGCCCAGGCTTATGGCGATCAACTCTACGAGCAGAAGTTTGATTCAAGAAGTGCGAGCGCGCCCGCGGGCGCGATCGCCAAATGAGCATGGAGCGGCACCATGAAGCGCGAGTGGGCGTGTGTGGAGTTAGTGAATGGAGTGGGTCAGGGCCAGGGATGGCCATCTATCCCCGATGGTGCAGGCGCGCAGGCATGGCGCGGCGAGCCTCGCCTTATCCCGGGCACTCCGGTCCGGGCCATATGAGCGAGATCTACGCGCTGTCGGAGGCATTGCGGCAGTTCGATGAAGCCGCGCAACACCCGGTGTGCGAATCGATACTCAAGCGGATGTCGCGGGAAACCCTCCAGGCCCTGGCGGCGCTGCCACCACACATGCCGACGCGACGCACGCGGTATGCCGTGGCCGAACGCCTCAAGCGAGGCGTGGCCGCCGAAGACTTCGGCTCAATGCCGGTGCTCGATGCGCTCGTGCCGATCTTCAACCATTGGTGCGTGGAAGGACGCCGGCGGCCGATCGCGCTGGTGCTTCGGGAGTTGGACGACGCCGAGCTGGACGCCTTGGGCCAGATGGACGCATTGATGGAGGAAGTTGTTTCCATGATGCGGGAATTCCATGGCTAAGCGGCTCCCAGTCGGTCGGAAGTGTCTTTGTGCCGGTTGGCATTTGCCAACGGGTATCCATCGTCAGGAAACATTGTCATGAGCATGAGCACGCGCCCCATCATCGGCCACCGCGCTGTCCCGCATCGTCGACTGCTATGCCAGCTGATCGGTGCGGCGCTGGCCACGGGTAGCCTTGCCGCGCACGCCGGCGCGCCGCCGGCATTCAGCCAGGCGTGGTTTGCGCAGCGTGCCGGCCAGACTGCCGCGGCTCCCTCCACACCGACCGGCGCCAACGGCCTGGGGGCAGTATCGACCGCACCCAATCTGCTGACGCAACAGGGCGTGAAGCAGTCGATTGCAAACCTCAACACCGCCGTGCAAGCCGTGGCTGCCCAGATGAGCGCCCAGCGTGCCGCACAGCAGGCCATTACCCCCGCCGCCGATGTACCCAACGGACTGGCCTTGGGAGGCCTCCAGGTGGCGCCGGCAAGCGGGCCGTCAGCCGGCATATGGCAAAACGCCCAGGCGCCCACGCAATCTGTGAGCAGTACCGGGCAGACGGACGTGGAGATCAAGCAGACCGCCGCCAAGGCGATCCTTACCTGGAATACCTTCAATGTCGGCAGCGCAACCACCGTTCACTTCGACCAGACCGCAGGCAAGCAGAACGATGGAAGCAATAACTGGATCGCGCTCAACCGCGTGGTCGACCCGTCGCTCTCGCCCAGCCGCATCCTGGGCAAGATCAACGCCGAGGGCACCGTCTACCTGATCAATCGCAACGGCGTGCTGTTCGGCGCAGGCAGCCAGGTAAACACGCATTCGTTGCTCGTGACATCGATGGACCTGTTCAGCGCCGACACGTCCAAGAGCAATGCGTTCTTCCTCAGTTCCGGCATCGCTTCGGTGACGGACCCCAATCATATCCTCTCGTCGTCGGACAGCGTATCGGCCTTCCTGATCAACGGCGGCACTACTGTCGGCGGTGGCAATACAGCACCACCGGCCATTACCGTGGAGAAGGGAGCGTCGCTCACCACGCAACCGCAGGGGTTCACCCTGCTGGCGGCGCCAACCATCCATCAGGCGGGCTCCATCGTCGCTGACGACGGTGCGGCGATCCTGGCCTCGACACCGAACGTCGGCTACAACACCACCGGCAGCTTTTTTGACGTTAGCGCGGTGCCGGGCAGCTCGTATACCAGTTGGGCAGGCGGGATCGAAAACACTGGCCTGATCCAAGCCCGGCGCGGTTCGATCAAGTGGATAGGCACGGGCATGAACCAGGATGGCGTGCTGGTCGCGTCCACCAGCCTTAGCCATCCCGGTTCGATCCAGCTGATCGGCACCAATGTAGGTGCAACACCGGCCGCCGTCGGCTTCGGCACCGGCTCGGTCACCACGGTGCTGCCGGAGAAAGACGGCCAGACCACCTCGTCGAGCCCTACGGCCGATGCCAGTTTCAAGACAAGCACGGTATCGGTGAGTGGCAACAGCGTGCGCATGGACCCCGGCGCGTTGATCGAAGCACCCAGCGGCAATGTCACCTTGTCCACGGTAGATACTGTCGTAGGAGGCGTTCTCGGACGGATCTACATCGATAGCGGTGCGATCATCGATGTGTCGGGCCTGGCGAACGTCGAGTTACCGATATCCGCGCTAGTGGTGACCATACCGCGCATCGGCCAGAACGAGTTGGCCGACTCCCCCCTGTTGCGCAATGGTTTTCTGTACACGCAGAAGAATGTCGCGATCGACAGCAGCCAGTCGGGCACGCGGACTGACGGCGTGGACTGGGTGGGCAGCCCGGTGCTCAACGTAGCCGGCTACGTGCAGGCTGTGCCACGCACCATCGACCAGTTGATGATCAAGGCCGGAAGCATCACGCTCGCGGCCAGTGAAACCATCACACGCAGTGGCTCCCAATTGCGCATGGATGGCGGCTATATCAGCTATTTACCCGGCACCATCCGTACCCCCAACCTGCTCGGCGCCGACGGGCTGGTGTACAACATCGCCTCGGCCGATCCCAACGTGGACTACGTCGGCTTTGCCGGGCAATACACGGCCGAACACGCGCGTTGGGGCGTCAGCGAGGTCTACAGCAATCCACTGATCAGCGGCCTTGCGCGCTTCGATCCAGGCTTCATCCAGGGCGGCGACGCCGGTAGCCTCAGCATCGGTGGCGCCAATCTCCAGGGCATCGCCGTACTCGATGGCGATCTTTCCGCCCATGCCTACAGCGGCCGCAACCAGGTCGCACAGGGAAACCAGGCACTTGGCGGCAGCATCGACATCGTGTCGGCGTCGGCGGGCATCGATATCGACTACAAGATCATCGCCAATACGGTGCCCCTGGAAATCGCGCATCCCACATTCGACGCGCAAAGCGTGCTCGATGGCGCGCCTGGCGGCGGTTCGCCACCCGCACCGGCACCTGATCTGTACCTGTTGTCGGCGGCTCGTATCGATGGCGGCGGGTTCCGCAAATTCCAACTGACCACGACCGGCGGCATCACCGTTGACCCGGGCGCGAACCTGAATGTCAGTCCAGGCGGTGACATAGAACTGAGCGCCACGACGATCAACGTGGATGGCACGCTCACGGCCGCCGCGGGCACCATAGGCTTGACCGCGACGTATCAAAGTGTGCGCCCGGACGACCACATTGAAGTGGGCGCTACCGGCCGGTTGGACGTGCGAGGCCTGTGGGTCAACGATTTCGGCCGTGCGGCCGACGACCTTGGCGGCGCGGAGTTCGTCAACGGCGGCAGCATCAACCTGACAACCGAGATTCGTGGCGCCGGCGGCACCGACACCACGCCTTCGATCAACCTTGCCGCAGGCAGTGTGCTGGATGCATCCAGCGGCGGCTACCTGCAGCAGGATGGCACGCTTGAACGTGCCGACGGGCTGCCTGTCGGCCGGGGCGGCAGCATCTCACTGGTCACACATGCTGATGGGCTCGCTACCTACGACAGGCCACCAACCTCGGCTACGGGAGGTGCCGTCCACATGGACGGCACGCTGCTAGGCTTTGGCTTCGAAGGTGGCGGCACACTGGCCATTGAAGCGCCGCAGATCCAGATCGGAGGAACGCCCTCGGGCAGTCCGGCCACTGCGCTGCTGTACCTGCCGGCAGGTTTTTTCAGCCAGCAAGGCTTCGCCAGGTATTCGCTCACCGCCGAGACCGATGCGACGGTCGCGCCTGGTGTCACGGTGGATGTGGCGCCTCTCAACCTCATTCCAAACGAGGCGGCACTGTCTCAGGCCGCGACCGGTGCCGATATATATGGCGCCGGCTTGACTGCCTTGGGGCGCCTGGATCCATTCCAGCGCTGGCAGGCCGAGCAGAACCAGGACGCCGGGCTTTCCCTCGTTGCCGGTAATTATCGCGGCTGGAACACGAGCCATACCGTGCCAAGCGTCGAGTATCCCGGCGTCACGGGCTCCGTCCTGATAGGGAAGGGCGCAGTGGTGGAGGTGGATCCAGGCGCGACCATCTCGCTGATGGGCGCCGATCGCGTCGAGGTTTCGGGTGAGTTGCGTGCGCAGGGTGGCAAGATCGCCCTCAGCAGTCGTGAGGCACCTGCGTTTGATAACACTTTCACGGCACCGGACCGGGCCATCTGGCTTGCCGATGGCAGCGTACTGGACGCATCGGGCATTTCCCTGGTGGATCCGCTTGCCACCCCCGTCGCTGGAGCGCAGGGTCCCTTCGTTCCACGGACAGGCGTGGTGCTCGCGGGCGGATCGGTAACCCTGGACGCCGACCAGGCCTTGCTGGCCAGCAGCGGGGCCACGATCGACGTGTCGGGAACGAGTGACACATACCAGTTGCCGTCCGAGGCCACGAGCAACGGCTTGCGCGCCAACGGTGTGGCTGCGACGACGGTGTGGAGCGATGCCGGCAGTATCTCCCTTGTTGCCGGCAGCGGCCTTTTCTTCGACGCAACCCTGGCCGCGCATGCTGGATCCCCGTTGGCGGAGGGAGGCAGCCTTACGGTGGCAGGTCATGTCCCGGCAAGTACTGCCCAACCGGAGCCGCAAGCGATCGTGTTGCAGCAGAGCGGCACCCTGGTGCCGGCCGGCTATATGGGCGGCGACGCCATGCCGGGCGATCCTGCGAACGCGGGCATGCTTCGCTTCGCCGTGGACCGCCTCGATGGCTCGGGAATCACCAACTTCTCCGTGGGGCCGGCGCCGGGCGACCTGTCGACGCGCGTCCTGCCGCTTCTTTTCGCCGGGGACGTCAACCTTCACCTCGGCCGCAGCATCGTGCTCAACGCCAGCTCGCTGGCTGCGGTGCCACAAGCCGATACATTGATCGTTCCCGTGGATGGCTCGACGATATCGGGTGCGGGCAACGTGCAGCTGGTTGCTCCCTACGTTGACCTCGTCAACGGCAACGGCAACGGCACCGTGCAGCCGAGCGCCGTGGTTGGCGACGGCAAGCTTTCCGTCCATGCCGGGTTCCTCGACATGGGCGGCAAGTTGACCCTGCAAGGCTTCGCCTCGTCGAACTTTACCTCCGATGGGGACCTGCGCTTCACCGCGCCGGCAAGCCTTTCCTACGCAGGGGGCGTCCCCGTTACCGGTTGGCTCTACAGCACAGGCGACCTGGCTTTCAGCGCCAGCCGCATCTACCCGGCCACCGACTACCGCATGCTGATCGACGCCGACCCGGTGGGCGCGGATGCCAACGGCGTGGCGCGCGAAACCACGGTGACCTTCACCGGAAACGGCCATGCCGATGCCAGCACTCCGTATTCCGCCGGTGGCGTGCTGGCCGTAGCCGCCACGCACATCGAACAGGATGGCAACCTGCGCGTGCCGTCCGGCTCGATCATCCTCGGCGTGGACGATCCCGCGGCATTGCGCAAATCGCTTGCACTGGGCACTACGTTCCCCTTGGTCGCTTCGCAAAGCGTAACGCTGGGCAGCGGCAGCACGACCTCCGTGTCCCTGGGGGGCCAGGTACTGCCCTACGGCGAGTCCATCGATGGCAAGGAATGGCGATACGACGGCGACCCCGCCGTCCCGGGCACCGACATCACCTCGGCGCCCGCCAAGCAGATCACCCTCGCCGGTGACGACGTCACCCTGCAGCAGGGCGCCAGCGTTGATCTGTCGGGCGGCGGCGATCTCCAGGCCTTCGAGTGGGTGCCCGGTACCGGTGGCAGCCGCGATGTGCTCTCGCAGTACCAGACCAGCTACGTGGGAAGCACGACCGGTGTGCAGGTGCCACAGTATTCGGACGGGCGTGCCATCTACGCCCTCGTGCCAGGCTACACGGCACCGGTGGCCGCGCACGATGCCGCGCTGGAGAAAGGCGCCGGTGCGGCGCCGGCGCTGGGCCAGGCGGTTTACCTCAGCGGTGTGTCTGGCCTGCCCGATGGCGTCTACACGCTGTTGCCAGCCCGCTACGCCACCTTGCCCGGTGCGTATCGAGTGGTGCAGGACACCGCCGCCCGAGATACGGTGCTCGGCCGCACGGCCATCGCTCCCGATGGCACGCAGACGGTGGCCGGCTACTTCACCGATGCAATCACCGGCGCGCGTTCCTCGCGCAGCACGAGCTTCCAGGTGCAGTCAGCCTCGGTATGGCAGCAGTACTCGCAATACGATCTCACGCCGGCCAGTACGTTCTTCCCGACGCTGGCTGCCCATGCCGGCGACGTAGCACCGCCTTCGCCGCTGGATGCTGGCCGACTGGTGCTTGAAGCGAACCAGCAGCTCACTCTGGGCACCACCCTGGAAGCCGGTGTCGCCGATGGCGGCCGGGGCGCCCAGGTGGATATCGCAGGCCAAGCCATTGAAATCGCAAGCGCGGGCACACCCGCGCGCGATGGCTACCTGATGATCGACCCGGTGACGTTATCGGCGTTGGGAGCATCGGATCTGCTCATCGGCGGTATCCGTAGCGCCACGCCGGATGGCGACTATGTCGCCGTATCGGCGCACGACCTGGTGGTCGCTACCGATGCGGTCCACCCGCTGCAGGCGCCAACCATCACGCTTGTGACCGATGGCCTGGGGAGCGGCCTCACGCTCACTGACGGCAGCGTGGTGAACGCCAGCGGTGCGGCCGATGGCGACACTCCGAGCCCCTTGCTGTTCGGGCAGACGCCTGGCAATCCGTCCGGTGCGCCGGGGGTGGCCGGCGACGGCGCGCTGTTGCGCGTATCAACCGGTGGTGCCGCGGTGATCACGCGCAGCAACGTCACGGGCGTGGACGGCGTGGCGGGTATGGCGCACGGCGACCTGACGCTTGGCGAAGGGGTTCAGGTCGGCGGCAAAGCCCTGAGCATCGATGCCACGGGTAATGCTCATGTCGACGACACCGCGACCTTGCGCGCGAACAACGTGGATGTCACCGCCAGCCGCATCGGCTTCGCCCAGGGCGAAGCCCCGGCAGGCCTGCCGGGCCTGTTGATCGGCCCGGCAACGCTGGCTCAGTTCGCCGGTGCCGACAGCGTTATCCTGCGAAGCGGCAGCACCATGGATTTCTACGGCGATGTTTCCATTGCGGTGGACCACACGCTCGACCTGAGCGCCAAGGCCCTCGCCAGTGACGGCGGCCATGTCGACATCCAGGCTGGGACACTTGTCCTGGGCAACGCGCCCGCCGCCGCCGGCACATTCGCACAAGGGTCCGGAACCCTGAAGGTGAATGCCGGTGAGCTGGACTTCGGCAACGGCGCATCCACCCTCCAGGGCTTCGCCAGCGTCAATGCAGACGTTACCTCCGGCGTTGCCGCCCACGGTGTCGGATCGTTTGATTTCGGCAACCTCGATGTGACCATCAGGGCGCCCGTCGTACTGGCCGACACCGGTTCGCACGTCGAGGTGAAAACGACCGGGGCATTGGTGGTGGCTGGCAACGCGGGGACGGCGCTGTCGCGCAGTGCGCTGGGCGGCTACATCGATCTGGCCGGCGGATCGCTCGATATCGCGACATCGATCCTCGCACCCGCCGGCCATGTGGTGTTGGAAGCTACGTCGGGCAACCTTACCGTCGACAACGGTGCCTACCTCGGTGCGGCGGGCGTGGCGCCGTCCATCTTCGATGCGAAGGTACACACACCCGGTGGCGTATTGAGCCTGGACGCCGCACAAGGCGCGATCAACATAGCCCATGGCGCGACCCTGGATGTCTCAGGTGACGGCATTGCCAGCAACGGCGGCAAGATCACCCTGGATTCGGCCCTTACTCCCACGCTGCAAGGCGACTTCCTGGGCACGGTGACGCCAGGCTACCTTGGCGGTAGCCTGGACCTCGACACCGCCGGAAGCGTCGACCTCAACGCGGTGGCGGCCTCGCTCACCCGCGGCGGCATGGCCGGCTTGCTTTCCATCCAGACCGGTCAAGGCAACCTGACCCTCGATGCGGGCAACACGCTGAAGGCGTATAGCGTTGACCTCACGGCGAACAGCGGGCAAGCCGGCGAAGGCATCGTGGGCATTGGCGGCAGTATCGACACCTCGGGCCCATCAGGTGGTTCCATTGCGCTTTACGGTCGAGGCGGTGTGGACATCGAGGGCACGCTGCTGGCCAATGCCACGGCGGCAGCCCATGCGGGCGGCAGCATCACGCTGGGCACCAGTGGCAGCAGTGACGGCACATTCAATACCGCCTATGGGTATGAGAATGTGCAGGCGTCGGGTTCGGGCAGCATTCGCCTGGGCGACACGGCCTACCTGGGGCTGGGCGGTGACGGCGGCAACGGCAGTCTGAACATCCGCGCGCCGCTGCTCGCCGATGGGGATGTCAATGTTTCAATGGTTCCCGGCGCACGCATCGACCACGCCAAAGCGGTAACGCTCGAAGCGTATGCCACCTGGAGCACGGCCGATACGCCGTCCCAGAGCTGGCAGCATTTTGACGGACTGGTGGATCCGGCCGGCTGGTATATGGCCGACCCGGTAACGGGAACACCCACGCTGGTGGCGGGCCACTTCACCGATGCCAACGACAACGTGGTTGCGGATCCCGACCGCAACAACCCGACGCAAATGGCTGACTACCTGGCGCGTTACTACTTCACGCCTGACGCCACGAACACCGATCACCAGGGCTTCTACGGTTATCTCAATGGTGACCCTGCGCAAGGTCCGGGTGCTGTCATGGGCTTTGTCCAGGCACCCGGAGTGACCTTCGCGCCGCGTTTTGAGGGCATATCGGGTTTCCACATCCGGCCTGGCGTGGAATTGGTAAACCCGGACGCCGGCAAGAACAATGGCGATATCTCGGTACTGACCACATGGAACCTCGGCGCGGGCACGCGCGACGCCGACGGTCTGCTTCACCTGGCCTACCGCTTTGGCGACCAGGCGCCCGTCCTCAACTTCCGCGCGCTGCATAATCTCAACATCCAGGCAAGCGTGGTGGACGGATTCTTCCAGGATGGCAATATCGTCCAAGGGCCCACGCCATCGGCAGAGTGGCAAGACGCCAGCGTGGCTTGGGATCTTTTGCAGGCGCAGAGCATAAGTGACATCGGCAATGCCGATTATTTTTCAGCGCCCATGGAGTTCACGAGCGGCGACTCGGTGGCCATCCACCAGTATTATGGCCAGTATGTGGCGTATGCCAAATACCTGACCACGGCGGACCCCAACAGTATCTTGGGCATACAAGGGTATACGCCAACCGAGGTCATCACTTATGGCCTCTCCGGCGCGCTCGCCCCGCCAGTATTTATCCCCGGTGCACCGCTGCCGCCCGCCGCGCCGTCGATGCTCAATGGCTATCCTGCTTACCTGTCGGCCTATGAGAGCTATTTAACCCTGGCGACCAACGCGTCCGACTTCGTTGACACGTTCACTGTCCCCGATACTTTCGTTACCCTGGCCGCGCCCCCGCAAACCCTGGATCGGCTCACCCCGCCGCCGGCCGCCGTGGACAATAGTCCATCGCCATTGCGCCTGCCGGGCAACCCGCTGCCCTTGCTCAGCGCGACCCTGACAGGAGGCGCCAGCAGCAGCTATCGTTTCGTGGCCGGCGCCGATGTGAACAGCGCCGATCCATTGTCCGTCCAGGCGCCCTTTGGAGCGTCGGGCGACGTTACCCTGAATGGCCACGGCGACTACGTCGATTCCGACAACGATCGAACCATGTACCAGCCGACGCTGGTTCGCACGGGAACCGGGGACATCCAGATTGCCGCAGCGGGTGATATCCGTTGGCTCGACGAGATAGCACCGGCAGCCATCTATACCGCGGGCACGCCAGCACCGGGAACCACGGCAGTGAACAGCGTGGTTGTCCAGTCGGTGCCCGGGGGGCCGAACATCGTTGTTTCGGGGGCCGTCAATCCCGTCGACGGAGGCGATGTCTCGTTGCTTGCCCACGGAGACATCATCGGCTTGCAGCCGATGGCGGATGTCGATGGCAGCGTAACCGGCACCCCGGGGACCTCGTTGACACAGTATTGGTGGCCCTGGATGCAGACGGGCAATGCCGCCCAGCGCTCGTCCATCAATTTCTCGGGCTTCGCGCAAGGAGTAATGAGCGTGGGCGGCAATGTGGACGTGAGCGCCGGTGGCAGCGTCGACCAGCTTTCGGTGTCCTTGCCAACCACGTGGTACGTCGGCACGGGCACGGATGGGCAACCAGCGCTTACCACGGTCGGTGGCGGCAATCTTCGGGTCGACGCTGGCGCCGATATCCTCGGCGGCGACTATTTCGTCGCGCATGGGTCAGGCCTGATCCAGGCAGGCGGCCGCTTCGGGGCGTCCACCAGCATGGGTGCCCTCGCACCGTTGCTGGGCTTGCAGGACGCACAAGTGAACGTGCAGGCGGCAGGCACGCTCACCATTGGCGGTATCGTCAATCCGTCGTGGCTGGACCTTCTGCGCAACCCCGTGGCTTTAGCCTTGCCGATGGGCCACTTCGACGACCAGTCGTACTCGGCCGCTTCCGCGGTAACGGCAACTTCGCTGGGGGGCGACGTCTATCTTGAAAGCTCGGCTCAGGCAACGTCGGTGCTGTTCCCCGGCGTAAGCGCCCTGGACGCTGACCGCCCCAGCCAGGCGACGTTACCCGCAACCATCGCCTTTGCTGCACCCCATGGCGACATCGATATCAACGCCGCCGGAGAACTCTATCCATCGGCCACCGGCAACCTGACATTGCTGGCCGGCAACTCGATCACGTTCGACAAGCTGGGCCAGGATGGCAACCTGCAGGCGTTCGGACTGATTGACGCTGATGCATCCCTGCTGCCTTCGCCACTCAACCCCAGTACGTCGGTCACATCGTTGTTCAATGCAAGCTACATCCTGGGCTCCGACGATCAGACGCTTGCAGCGTTGCTCCACAAGGCTGACGCGCTCCACGGCTCCGACCATTCGATGGTGCAGATTTATGCGCAGGACGGCGACATCATCGACGGCAACGGGGGCGGCCTCGATTCGCTTTTCATCGTCCCGTCCAAGGCGGCCTCGATCCAGGCGGGACGTAACATCGTGGACCTGGCCTTCCTGGGCCAGCATACGCACGACGCGGATATCACCCGCATCGTGGCTGGCCAGGACATCTACGACACTTCGCCTTCGCTCACGGCGAACCTTGGCGGCGCCGGCGGTCAGGAAACCGTGCTGCCGACAATCCTGCAAGCCGGCCCAGGCACGCTGGTGGTGCAAGCTGGCCGGGACATCGGCCCGCTGGCGAACCTGGGTGATTTCTATGCGCTGCCGACATATATCCAAACCCTGTATCGACCCATCCTGCTCAACGGGTCGCCCCAGGTGGGCATCGAAAGCGTCGGCAACGCGCTTAACCCATACCTGCCTTACCAGGGTGCGGCCATCAATGTCAGGTACGGCGTCGCCCCGGGTGTCGATGAGGCCGCCTTCATTGCCAGGTATGTCGATCCCGCGGCCAGCGTGCCGGGTGTGCCGAGCCTCACGCCGGATCTGGTGAATTTCATGCAGGCCTACGATGCAGGGCAAGGGGTGGATACCGGATACGCGATCGACAAGGTGAACGTGACGCTCACCGCCGACCAGGCCTGGCAGCAGTTCCAGGCCCTGGCGCCAGAAGTACAGGCCTTGTTTGTCGACAAGTCGCTATTCAAGATCCTCGCGGCAGTCGGTGCGGACTACGGAAACCCGGCAAGCCCCTATGCGGGACAATATGGCCGTGGTTACGCCGCCCTCGCTACGTTGTTCCCGGCGACCTTGGGATACACCGACAATGGCGCGGGCAATGGTGGGCTTAACGGCGCCTCCACCACGGTGGATACGGGCAACATGGATATACGCGGCACCACCATCCAGACCCAGCAAGGCGGCGATGTCAGCATCCTGGCGCCGGGTGGCGAAGCCCTGCTTGGAAGCACCTCGGCGCCGCCGGTGATCAGCGATGCCCAAGGCAATGTGCTGGCAGGCCCGAACACCATGGGCGTGCTCACCCTGCGCCAGGGTGATGTGGACATGTTCACCGACCGCAGCGTGCTGCTGGCGCAAAGCCGCATCTTCACCGAGCAGGGTGGAGATATCGTCGCCTGGAGTTCCAATGGCGACATCAACGCCGGCAAGGGCGCGAAAACCACCACCGAAATCCCGCCGGTAAGTTACTTGTGCGATCTCAACGGGTGGTGCCGCTTGAATGTGGCCGGCGAAGTCAGTGGTGCGGGCATCGCCACGTTGCAGACCACGCCTGGCGCACCCTCGGGCAATGCCTTCCTGATGGCACCCCGCGGGACGGTGGACGCAGGCGATGCCGGCATCCGTGTATCGGGCAACCTCTTCATTGCCGCTGCGCGCGTGGCCAATGCAGACAACATCCAGGTGCAAGGCGAGAAAGTTGGTATTCCCGTGACCGCCACCGTGAATATCGGCGCGCTCAACGCGGCCAATTCTGCCGCCGGGGCGGCCGCCAAGGTGGCCGAGGATGTTGCGCGGAAGCAGCAGGCCGATTCCCGCGACCGCATGCCTTCGGTTATCTCGGTGCAGGTGCTTGGATCGGGGGACAACCATACCAGCGTCGAGCCGCGCACAAGCAACCCCCAATACGACGCCGGTGGCCCCGTGCAGATCCTTGGCAGCGGGCACCTGAGCGAGGCGCGTCGGAGTGCGCTGACGCCCGCGGAACGCAGCCGGCTTTCGGAGTGACTTATTTCAGGTCATGTTGCACTTGGTATTAAAGAATCATGCCTGTCGATAAACCGTGTTTAAATAACAGACGCGCCATCAATACACGAAATCGGCAACGCAGCGAAATTAATGCTCGACAAAAGGGTTCTTCCCCTGGAAGTAAGTAGTTGACAGAAATTATTTCTGGCTGTGTTTCACTTCGTTGTATGGACAAAGATTATTGAGGCACAGGTCACATATTTAGACGTAAAATTATTTCGTATTTTGATATTTCCATGCACATTTAAATAACATAATGTAGTCCTGTCACTAGCATGGAATAATCAGGGAAATCCCTTGGTCATTACACCTCCATTGACCGAGAGCAAAGTCGTGAATGCCGCCAATCCGGCGGCCTTCAATGCTTTGGGGAAAAACCATGAAACACGTATTTTCAATGGCCAACACCCGCATGAAACTGCTGGCTGCAGCCCTGCTGGTGTCGGCCGCTGCTGTTGCGGGCAGCGCCGTGGCTACCACCACTGTTGGTGGTGGTGCCACGCTTCCGGCTGGTGGCTATGTCGGCTGGAGCTTCCTTACCGGTCCCGTGGGAAGCGACCGCCTGACCACGGCAGCCAACGTCGATCCCAACTCGCTCTTCGGCGCCTGGGCCGCCAGTGCCTCCAATACCGTGCAGTACTGCCAAACGGGCAGCGGCGTGGGCAAGCGCGTGCTTATCGGCGATCCGACCGTGTCGGCCACCGGCGTGTGCGGCAACTTCAGCGGCACCGTCGCCACCACGGGTTTCAGCGAGCTGTCCACCGCGCTCGTTAAGCCGCATTTCGCTGCCTCCGATGCCCCGCTGGCCGCGGCTGAATACAGCACGTTCGTGACCAACAATGGCACCGCCAAGGGTGAGCCGGTCCAGTTCCCGGCCGTCATCGGTTCGGTGGCGATCATCTATAAGAACAGCGACACTCACGTGGGCAGCAAGATCGCCCTGACCAATGCCCAGGTCTGCGGCGTGTTCGCCGGTACCATCACCGACTGGCATACCCTCAACTCCGCCTTCGTCTCCAAGCCGATCAAGGTGGTCTACCGCTCCGATGGCAGCGGCACGTCGTTCTCGCTGTCCAATCACCTGGCGGCATCCTGTGGCCTGAAGGCGCCGGCGGCGCATTTCGTCACCGACCAGACCTTCCTGACGGCCGTGGCCGCGCTGCCGATCGCAACGAGCGCGAACAAGATCGGTGCGAGCGGTAACCCGAACGTCCTCATCTCGGTCAATGCGCCTGCGAACGACGGCGCCATTGGTTACGCCGAAACCGCCAACACGCTGCTTCACCCGGGTCCGGGCTCGGCGGCCAACTACGCCACCGTCGACGGCAAGGATCCGGTCACGGACCTGGCCAATATCCTGCCGGTGACCACGGTATTCGACAAGGTGCTGGGCACCCCCAGCTCCGTTGACGGAACCGCCACGCTGGTCACCCAGGCCCCGAATACCACCGCCAACTGCCTGGGTATCGTCAATCCGGTGGATTACGCCACGGGCCTCATCCCGACGGGCGGCAGTGCCAAGGGTTATCCGATCCTCGCCGTCTCGTACCTGATGGGCAACCAGAAGGGCAATACCACCACCGATCTGGCGGCTGTGCGCGGCCTGCTGTCCTCCCCGTACAACACCACGATCCGTCCCAATGTGACCACGATCGGTTCGGGCACCGGCTTCGCGTTCCTCACCAGCACGGGTGTCAGCGCCGCCAAGGTAACCCTCTGCACCGCGATCTAAGCAAGCTTCAAGCAATGAACGACAAGGGAGGGTGCAACGCCCTCCCTTGTCATTTCGTCATGAATCGGCAAACGGCGTTAACCATACTTTGAACATGGGTTTCGGGATGCCACCTGAGCCCCGCATTTGCCGGGGATGTGCCATGCGCGACGCGCGCCAACGCGGTTTCACCCTGCTGGAAGTGATCGCCGCCATCGTGCTGCTTGGCGTTGCCTTTGGCGCACTGCTACGCACCAGCGCCGCCTCGATGAATCTGGCCGTGCACGCCATCGAATACACACAATCGGCCATGTGGGCCAAATCCATGCTCGACAAGGCGTTTGTCACGGACTTTCCAGCCGAAGGCGTCAGCCAGGGGAAATTTGACGACCGTTACCGATGGCGGCTGGAGGTAACGCCCTGGCCGGCACAAGTCGAAGCTGATCCGGTTCGACTTTACCGTGTCAATCTTGAAGTGATGTGGACCGACGGTTCGCACGCCTATTCCAACCGTTTCGAGACGCTGCGCCTGATGCCGGTAGCGATCAAGCCCCCGGTGGAGCAGGGCGGTGGCTAGGTTGCAACGTGGCTTCACCTTGCTTGAAGTGCTGGCCTCGATCGTACTGTTGAGCCTGTTGCTGCTGGGCGTCTACGCGGGTTTGCGCTCGATCACGCAGGCATCCACGGCCGGAACGCGAGTCACCCAACGCCTTGACGAGATACGCGGCGCGCAGCAGTTCATCCGGCACGAACTTACCCTCACGGTGCCCATGCCGTGGGCGCGCGGGGCGAACGGGAAGATCGTGGTGTTCGAGGGCGGCCCCGAAGGGTTCACATACGTAGCCCCTTTACCAGGTTATCTGGGCCGCACCGGGCTTCAGTGGCAGACACTTCGAGCCAAGCTCTCCAAAGGAACCGGAAGGCTGGAGGTGGGGTTTGCATCGCTGCCTTCCCGGCGCGCCGCCAGCTTCAGCCCGTCGGATCCGGAAGTCATCCTGGAAGGTGTCCGCAGTGCCACCTTCCTTTACGCAGGCAATGATGCCGAGGGCCACGCCACGGGCTGGCAGTCGCATTGGTCGTTTACCGACCGCCTGCCTGCGATGGTCGCCGTGGAGATCCGTCTGGATGGACCGCTTGGCTGGCCGCGGATGGAAGTGCCTCTGCGCATCGACGCGGCAGCCGTGGTCCAGAACGAGGCCCTGGCACGATTGGCGCCCCTGCCATGAGGGTGCTCGCGGTGTCGCGAAGAGGCCGGGGTCTCGGTCTCGGAAGCCAACAATCGGGTGTGGCCTTGCTCATCGTGCTTTGGGCGTGCACGCTCGCGGCCATCGTTCTGGGGGGGTTGGCCTCGGCCGCGCGAATCGAATCGCTCCAGGCGCGTGTGGAAAGTGACCGGACCCGGGCTCATTACGCGGCATTGGGTGGCATTGACCGTGCGGTTTATGCCTTGCGTATCAGTGATGAGCGACTTCACTGGATTGCCGATGGGCGTGAATATCGACTTCGCCTCGGCGGGTCGGACGTTCGCGTGGCCATCACTGACAACGATGGCAAGATCAACCTGAATGCGGCGACCCCCCAACTGCTCCAGCGGTTGCTTGTGCTGTCGGGGCTTAACGATGGAGAAGCTCAAACCCTGGTGGCTGCCATCCAGGAATGGCGAAGTCATGGTGTGGTTGCACCGTCCGGTGAGGATGGTGCGCCGGCGCCTGCAGCGCTCGGCGGCTTCGCCAGCATCGAGGAGCTGCAGACCGTACCGGGCATGACACGCGGCACCTACCTTGCCATCGAGCCGGTGCTGACGCTGTGGTCGGTCAACTCGATACCTTCGCCAGCGCATGCCGATGCCTTGGCACTGGCTGCCTCCACCGGATTGACACTGCGGCAAGCCATGGACTTCGTTGCGGTGCGGAACAGCACTGCGTCCCCGGAATACGCCTTGCTCATGTTGCCCACCGGGACGCGGGTCATTGCAGGCGGTGGCTCTAGCGTGGTGAGTATCGACGCTACCGCGACGACCGCCAGTGGCGTTTCATCGCGCGTCAGGGTAACCATCCAGGTCATCGCGAATGTCGGCGACAACCGTGCCTATAAAGTATTGCGTTGGCAGGAAGAAGACAGCTAGGGGCCGGTTAGTCCCCTAGCGCCTCGCGCATGAATTCCGGCTGGGCCAGCGCGCCCTTGTGGGTTTCGGCGTTGTAGTACTTCGTGGCGAAGTTCTTCGAGATCGCGCCGCGCTCGCGGAAACCGCCGAGGTCCGCGCCCTTGCGGGCCATGGTGCAGCTCCACCAGCCGGTGGGGTAGCACGGCTGCGGGAAGGGCAGGGTACGCACGGCGCCGAAGCCCGAGGTACGCATGGCCGAGCGCATGGCCTTGATCAGCTCGATATGCGCCAGCGGCGATTCGGACTGCTGAACCAGGATGCCGCCGTGGCGGAGCGCCTTGTAGCAGGTGGAATAGAAGGACGCGTTGAACAGGCCCTCGGCCGGGCCGACCGGATCGGTGGAATCGACGATGATCAGGTCGAGCGATTCAGGCTCGGCCTCGGCCATGTACTTGATGCCGTCGATGAACAGCAGCTGCGCGCGCGGGTCGTTGTTACTGTCGCACAGCTCTGGGAAGTATTCCTCGGCCAGGCGGGTGACGCGCTCGTCGATCTCCACCTGAACCGCCGATTCCACTTCCTCGTGCTTGAGCACCTCGCGCAGGGTGCCGCAGTCGCCGCCGCCGATGATCACCACGCGCTTGGCGCGGGCGTGGGTGAACAGGGCAGGGTGGGTCATCATTTCGTGGTACAGGAAGTTGTCGCGGCTGGTGAGCATCACGCAGCCGTCGATCACCATCAGGTTGCCCCAGTCGGTGGTCTGGTAGATCTCGATCGTCTGGAAGGGCGTTTTTTCTGCATGAAGCAGACGCTCGACACGAAAACCGATGGAGGAACCGGAGGCCTGGTGGGCTTCGGTGAACCAGCTGAGCTGCGACATGACGCGATCCCGGGGCAGGAGGGGGAAAACGCCCATTGTACCGGCTATTGAAGCCCCTGCTGCCCGTGGAAATTGTCGCAACAGGGCCAGAGGTCCCATTCCGTTGTCATCCTGCATCGTTACAATAGGCGGCCCGGGCCTGGAGCCCGGGTACATCCTGGACGGCCCCGCGGCGTGCGAGGCTCCCGGTCGCCAGGCATGTTTCGTCTAGGCTCGCCGCTGCGACGCTATAAATCTCCGGCCCAAGGCACGCCGGAGATCCGATAACGACGAGGAGAGAGGGCCGATGGCTACTTCCTGGGACATCGACCGCGCGCGGCAGACCTACGCCGTGCCGTACTGGAGCGACGGCTACGTCGACGTGGACGCCGCCGGGCACCTGGTCATGCAGCCGCATGGCCCCGGTGGCCCGAAGCTGGACCTGCCGGCCATCGTGGACGCCGCCCGCGCTCAGGGCCTGCGCCTGCCGCTGTTGATCCGTTTCCCGGACATCCTGGCCGACCGCCTGGCCCGCCTGCAGGCGGCCTTCGGCAAGGCCATCGCCCATACCGGCTATCCGGCCGCCTATACGGCTGTCTACCCGATCAAGGTGAACCAGCAGCGCGGCGTGGTGAGCGAGCTGGTGGCCGCGGGCGAACACGGTTTCGGCCTGGAGGCCGGTTCCAAGCCCGAACTCATGGCGGTGCTGGCGATGGCCCGCCCGGGGAGCCTGGTGGTGTGCAATGGCTACAAGGACCGCGAATATATACGCCTGGCCCTGATCGGCCGCAAACTAGGGCTCTCCATCCATATCGTGATCGAGAAGCTTTCCGAGCTCGAGCACGTGCTGGCGGAGTCGAAATCCCTCGGCGTGGAACCCCTGCTGGGCGTGCGCGTGCGCCTGGCCTCGATCGGCGCCGGTAAGTGGCAGAACACCGGCGGCGACAAGGGCAAGTTCGGGCTGTCGCCCGGGCAGGTGCTGGAGCTGATCGAGCGCCTGGACGCCGAAGGCCTCACCCATACCCTGCGGCTGCAGCATTTTCACATGGGCTCGCAGATCTCCAACGTGCGTGACATCTCCGCCGGCATGCGCGAGGCGGTCCGCTATTTCGTGGAGTTGCGCGCGGCCGGCGCGCCGATCGACATCGTCGACGTGGGCGGCGGCCTGGGCGTGGACTACGACGGTACGCGTTCACGCAGTTACAACTCGATGAACTACAACCTCGAGCAATACGCCGCCAGCATCGTCACCCCGCTGGCCGAAGCCGTGGAGCGCCTGGGGCTGCCCGCGCCGCGCATCGTTACCGAAAGCGGCCGCGCGATGACGGCGCACCACGCGGTGATGGTGGTGAACGTCACTGAGGTTGAAGCGGTGCCCACAGGCATGGTGGCCGACCCGCGCGAGGGCGAGCCGGCCGTGCTGCGCCATCTGCGCGAAACCTGGGCCGAGCTTGGCCAGCGCCCACCTCTGGAGCTGTTCCACGAAGCCCAGCACCACCACGCCGAGGGCCTCTCGCTGTACGCCGAAGGCCACCTGGGCCTGCGCGACCGCGCACAGCTGGACGACATGTATTACGCCATTGCCAGCGCCGTGCGTCCGCGCCTGCTGCCCACCGAGCGCGCGCATCGCCAGGCGCTGGACGAACTGGACGAGAAGCTCGTCGACAAGTACTTCGTGAATTTCTCGGTGTTCGAATCCATTCCCGACGTCTGGGCGATTGACCAGATCTTCCCCATCGTGCCGCTGGCGCGCCTGGATGAAGAACCTACCCGCCGCGGCGTGATCGCCGACCTCACCTGCGATTCGGACGGCCGCATCGACAACTACGTCGATGCCGAGGGCGTGGATGTGAGCCTTCCGCTGCATGCCTTGCGCGATGGCGAATCGTATTGCCTGGGTATCTTCATGGTGGGCGCGTATCAGGAAACCTTAGGGGACATCCACAACCTGTTCGGCGATACCGATGCGGTGAACGTGCGCGCCGGCGCCAATGGGTTCGAATTCGCCCACGTGCGCCATGGCGACACCACCGACCTGATGCTCGATTACGTCGGCTACGACTTGTCGGCCCTGCGCCAGGCCTATCGGGACAGCCTGGCCGCCGCCGGCGTCACCGACCAGGCCCTGTTCGACGAACTCAACGCCGGCCTTACCGGCTACACCTATCTTGCCGAGGACATCCGCCCATGACACTGCGTGCTTCTTTCATCGGCCTGGGTGCCATGGGCGCATCGATGGCGCGCCACCTGCACGCGAAGGGCCTGCTGGTGGCGGTGGGCAACCGCACGCAGCAGAAGGCCTACGACCTTGCCGGCGACCTAGGCGTGGACGCCCCGTCGATCGAAGGCATCGCGTCGATGAGCGACGTCGTAGCGCTGTGCGTCACCGCCGACCAGGACGTGCTGGACAACGTCGCAGCGCTCCTGCCGCACCTGCGCGAAGGATCCGTGGTAGTTGATCACTCCACCGTCGCGCCCGCCACCGCGCAGCGCGCGGCACAGATGCTGGCGGAAAAAGGCATCGCCTTCCTGGACGCGCCGGTGTCCGGCGGCGTGGAAGGTGCGCGCAACGGCAAGCTGTCGGTGATGGTCGGCGGCGATGCGGCGGCGCTGGAAAAAGCACGGCCCGTGCTGGAAGCGTACGCCGCCAAGGTGACCCACATGGGTGGCGTGGGTGCCGGTCAGTCGACCAAGGCGGTGAACCAGGTGATCGTGGCCGGCATCGCGCAGGCGGTGACCGAAGGGCTGGCGCTGGGCGAAGCCCTGGGGCTGGACGCGGAAGCTTTATTGCCCACGCTCGGCGCTGGCGCGGCCGGCAACTGGTTCCTTGAGAAGCGCGGCGCCACCATGCTGCGCAACGAATTCTCCGTCGGCTTCAAGCTGGCCCTGTTGCACAAGGACCTGGGCATCGTGCGCGGCGTGGCCGTGGACGCGGGCACCGATCGTTCCATCATCGAGAAGTCGCTGGCCGACTTCGCCCAGTTGATGAGCGAAGGTTACGGCGACGACGATATTTCCGGGCTGATCCGGATCAAGCGCGGCGAGCGCAAGGCCTGACCAAAGCGGGGTTGGGGGTCAGAGTAATTACTCTGACCCCCAACCCCGCAACTAGCTGCCTTCCTTCAGGGCGATGGCATTGATGCCCGCCTGCTGCAACCGCTGCTTGGTCGATTCCAGTTCCGTGGCGGACTTGAACGGTCCCAGGCGCACGCGGTTGTAGTTCTGCCCGCCCACCTTCACCGTCTGCACGTTGGCGACGAAACCCTGCAGGGCGAGTTTGGCCTTGAGGGATTCCGCATCGCCGGCGCTGGGGAACGCGCCCACCTGCAGCAGGTAACCCCCGCTGGCTGACGGCGGCGGCACCGCGACAGCCGGCACGGCGGCGACGGTTTCCGTCTTCACGGCAGGCAGGTTGGCGGGCGGCGGCGGCGTGGTGCCCGCCTGCTGCTGGGCTGCGGCGGCCTTCTGCTGGGCCTGCTGCTGCGCGGCCGCCTGCTGGCGGGCCTTGGCTTCGGCCTGGGCCTGCGCGCTGATCTCCGCATCGGGAATACGCACTTCTTTTTCCGACAGCACGGAATAGAAGTCGTAGGTCGGCTTCTTCGGCTTGTCTGCTTCCGGCGCGGATTCGGCCACGCCAGGATCGGAGGCCTTCTGCGCGGTCGCCTGCGGGTTGGGCGCGGGGCCATTGGGCCGCTGCAGCGGCAGGAAGGAGCCCTTAAGTACCACGGCCATCAGCACGGCACCGGCCAGGATGCCGATGATGGCCCAGCCCCAGCCAGGCATGCCGCCGCTGTTGTTGCGCACGGCCTGCTTGCCGCGGCCCTTGGTCTTGCGTGGTGCCATTACATTTTCTCCGGTGCGCTGATGCCCAGCAGGCCAAGCCCGTTACGAAGGACCTGCCGCGTGGCCAGCGCCAGCGTAACGCGGGCGTTGCGAAGGCCCGTGTCGTCAACGATCCACTTGTGCTCGTGATAATAGCTGTGCAGCGCGCCGGCGAGCTCGCGCAAATATTGCGCAACTAGGTGCGGTTCAAGATTGGTGGCGGCGGTTTCCACCACTTCCGGGTAGCGGGCCAGTTCCACCATCAGTGCGGTTTCGTGCTCGCTGTCGAGTTGGCCGAACGCCGCCATGCCGGCTTCCCGGTCATAGGTATAGCCACGCTCGGTAAGTTCGTCCATGACGCGGCACACCCGGGCGTGCGCATACTGGATGTAGTACACCGGGTTGTCGTTGCTTTGTGAACGCGCAAGGTCGATGTCGAACACCAGTTGCGAGTCGGATTTGCGCGCGATAAGGAAATAACGCGTGGCATCGCGCCCTGCCTCGTCGATCAGGTCGCGCAAGGTAAGGTAGGAACCGGCACGCTTGGAGATCTTCACCTCCTCGCCGCCGCGCATCACGGTGATCATCTGGTACAGCACGTAATGCGGGTAATCCTTGGGGATGCCCTGGTCCAGTGCCTGCAGACCGGCCTTTACGCGCATCAGGGTGCCGTGGTGGTCGGAGCCGAGCACCGTCACCGCGTCCTGGTAGCCGCGCTGCCACTTGCTCAGGTGGTAGGCCACGTCCGGCACGAAATAGGTATAGGTGCCATCGGACTTCC
>Ga0307510_10000836_pt1 | contig 32180 bp, 26 predicted proteins | sample 12_EM_MG_FD_207224 | JGI IMG/M metagenome (GOLD analysis project Ga0307510, IMG submission 207224) | Populus trichocarpa ectomycorrhiza microbial communities from riparian zone in the Pacific Northwest, United States - 12_EM | ecosystem: Host-associated > Plants > Roots > Unclassified | place... | reverse complement strand
CAGGATTTATTTAATTCTCCTGCCCTACATGACGGATCGTTCAATAATAACTGATTGTCAGCATGGATTGAACTCCTGAGCTCCCGCTATTGCGACAGGAGTATTAACCACTGCGCCAGCTAGGTATTTCATGAAATGTCAACCTGGGAACTAATATTTATCCTACTGGAAGCCCCATTTTGGGATTTTAATGGGGGTAGTGTGTCTCTTCCCGAGTTGCTGGCAGATTTCAACGGAGGTGTTTCTTGCTCCTTAGGTGTTTGATGAGAGATTCTCCGTGGTTTAAAACAGAATCAGTGCTTTGTGCGCCTGCTACTCTGATGCGATACTGTTAGAAAAGCCCCACTCGAGGCCTTGAGCCTCCCTACTTGCTCCCATGTGTGTTATCTCACTATAGTCTTCTGCTCGTTCTAATGTTTTGTGGAGGTTTTCTTTTCTTTTCTTTTCTTCTTCTCTTTCTCTCTTGCTTGCATTCCGCTCGGCTTTCTAGGGATGCCTCATTTCTACCCGGTGGGGGGGTCTCGCTCCCAGCAAGCAAGTAAGCATTGTGGTATATATTAGATCGTATTCAGAGATAGAACATTTAGATGCGACGTACAGTACATATTAGATTAAATCTCTAAACCAAAGCCTAGGGAATTGATGCACCTATAACTGGTGCCTACGTGAGGGTAATGTGGGTAATAAAAAGATGCATTCCCCAGCACTTGACGTTCCAGCGAGACCATAACCTCACCACACAGCTGACACAGTATGATACTTAGGTACGAGAGGAACAAGACAAGATAGGATGGATGCCCATTGGAATTCGTACCCATCGATTCACAGAATCCATAAAATCTCCCGGTCGTTATTCCAGGGATACTTTCCATCCTCGAACGACATCCAGAGGTAGTTACACCGTACTCACAAAATAGGGCTCGCCGGACTATGTAGTGCTCATGTAAGATTATTTTTAGTGGAACAGCCGGCTCGGCAGCTTGGAACCATAATCATACTCAGGCAATCCGAAAGTAATTAATGAGCGGTGTTGCGACAGCACTGAAATTGTGCCGTGCACTTGAAATCAGCACTCATGGGCCTCCCAATCCATTTTGCCTCGAAAAAGTCCACAAGCAGGTAATTCGAAATTTCACCACCCCAGCGAGCACGGCTCCTATTGGAAATTCGAAAATACATACTGTACAACTGGTTTTTCGGGCAAACATTCCATTCCCATAGACATAGTATCATATCTTGCCCCTACAAATTATTCATTCTATTATGAGGTACCACCCTTGAAAGCTTATCGTGAAACACTTTTTGCGATCACAGCCTGAAGAGGGGATTCCCTATTGGACGTGGACTCTTTTCGGCTGCTCATCCCATGCCTCACCATTACCCGGAAACTGGGAACACAACCACCATCTGCTACGCACCTTTACCAGATCCTTCGTTTCACATCGGTTAGCTTCGCACAAAATCCAGAACAGCCCTGCGCATCTAGCGTGACAGCATCAAACATCTACTCACCGACCGTGAAACTCGGACATGCGTGGTGGCGAGCATCAGCCCCATCCTCGGCCAAGTTTTCCACCCTCGACAGTCCTCCTAGCTGTACCCTCGGCCCTTCAGTTTTAACCTCGGAAGTAACTCGGAGAAACACAACAAAAGCCGTCTGGGTGGGAAAATGTGATGAGTGATTCGGCATGCGCAGGAAGTATACAGAAGAGGAAAGTCCTATTTTGAGAAAGATAAAAAGCACCTAGTTCTTCATTGTTGCATAAAATATCACTCGAACCTCTTTACTCGCCACGAGCAAGTAGGAAAGTGTCATCCAGCAGGGGAGGGTATGGCAACCTTAAAAGGCAAATAGATAGAGTACCTTGTACACTTAGCCGGGGAGGTTTGCTGACTTCTATCTCGCAAGCCTGGCCGATATCCAAAGGAGAACCCATTAAAGGACGAGCACTTATCATTAATTATAATGATAATATTATATTAAAAATCGGAAACTAACCTTGCTGAATCAGGACCAATGCAATCGGGTGATCACAATATCTGGAAAGAGAGTGTATTCTAGGTTATCTTAAAACAATACTTGTTGCGCCATGTGGTAGGCCAGGTACTTTCATGGAGATACAGTCTGTACACAACACCTCGATCAATGCGACGGGAGACGCCTTGGCATAAAATTGACTAAGAAAAACTTGTAGATGTTCAAACTATGGCAGACAGGTGAGTTTCTTTTAAAAAATAATAATAATTCTAATTTGTTAAGGTTAAGGTTAAGGTTAAATGTCTTTTTTTGAGCCGACATTATGCCGATGCGCCCCCCGTTGCATCAATCGAGGTGTTTTGTATAGACGGCCGGAACTATGAGACTAGTATGCCAGAGGAGCAACTATATTCCCAACCCCCCCTCCGGGGGCATAGTGCGTGCGAACCCTAATACGGTTTCTCAAATAATATTATTATATTAAAATTCAGACAATGTCTAGGTGAAGCTTGTGGCCCACCGCAGTAATCACAGTTCCGTACAGATCTTGGTTTTATACCGAGAGTATGATACTATTCACTCGACTTTTGAGAAGTGTGTAAGGCCATCGAAGGCGAGGGATGGTTTGGTAGTTCGCATAATAGTTACCATTATGGACTAATTGGTTGTTTCAGCTCATGGACTGTATCGCATTAAGAATTTGGAGTTGATGTTCTAGATCAAAGAGGCAGGAAAACAAAAGAAAGAGGACGCTTGTTCTTTTTGGTTCTTGTCCTAGGCCTTCCCCAAGATATAGTGCTATACTATACCAGTTTAGAATAATGGGATATTTCCTCAAGATGGCATTTCCCCAGAAACCCCGTCGAGAGATGTCCGTGGTTCCCTAAAACACACTTCCCTCTCTATAATTCGTTGAACTTGAAATCCCATTGAGAAAGAGCTCTCTGGCCAGAACCCCCCACTATTGTTATGGGTTCTGGGGAAAATTCTGGTCAAAAAAATCTCCATCTGATCAAGACTCTCAACTCTCAAGCTTTACCTATAAAAAGAAGGATGTTTTAACTTTACACTTCCGTCGAAAAAAAATTATTTTCTTGTTTCTTCTTAGTCATTTTGTTGCTTGCCCTATATAGCATGATACGGTCCATGAATTGGGAGAATCTGTGGGGGGGAAGAGGGTGAATAGCCATGTTGGTGGTGTGTCGAACATGTTTATGCCTTGTTTGGCACGCCAGTGTAGGGGTGTCCTTCCTCTGGCTGATTTAACCTTTTCTAAAGCTCCAATGATATTTGGAGGAAGAGTACGGGGAAAAAGTCATGCACACATAACAGCTATTTTGTTGCTAGCTGTGATGAGAGCAAAGATGTAGCAGGAAGCCCATAAATTGAAAAGAACTGTAAGCCCTACAATGTAAGACCAATTGGCGTAGGGACTATGGGTGACTGTGGGGGACTGCCAGGTAGAATCTTTTGCACGTAAGCAGAAGTGGAGGCATCTGTAAAGAGATAATAAAAGAAATTTGTCATTTTATTCCAACCACTGGAGGGAATAGACCCTTATGTGGATAGTGTTTATCCCAATATCTCATGATTTCAAGGAGCCGAAAATACATCGGATGCATGGTAGACCCTAAAAATAACTGCCAAGCACGAAATCCATACTCATCATTCCCGATGGCCTCCTGTGCACAAGAACGTTCCATAAAGGAAGTCTTTTGCTCGATCAACCATTGAGATTGCACTACCGTAATAACTTGGATAATTGGACCGTGTGCTATGTTGTCCAGAATTCCCTTCCCTGGAATGGGGGGGGGACACAGCAAAAACACAGCCCCTTTCCCCACTCCGGGACAGAAAAAAATAAAAATCTTGTAACCTTACCAAGAAAGGAAATTCCAACGACATAGCACACGGTGCAATTATTCAAGTTCTTACGGCACTCCGGCACTCGTGATGGCAGCAAGGTTGCATTTCCGTTTCTGTATCCATCAATCTGAACCTCAGCTATGACAAAGGAAACAAAAGTGAACGGCAAGGAAGGACACTAAAAACAAAGGAAGGAACACCGGAGTAAATAAAAAGAACACAAAAACGATAAGAAAAGAGTGGGTAATCCCTGGTGACTTTCAACACCAGGGACTGCAGATGACTGCAGGGGGCTGCGAGGGACTGTAGATCATTTGAACAAATGCCATATCTACCGCAGTCCGCCTTCAGGGTGGACAGGCCATCTCGTTGAGAACATTGGTCCTGAGTGCCCGGCACCAATCCTTTGACCTCCATTCTATGGTCGTGGACAGCTGGAATAGCGTAGGTCCAAAACAGTGCATATAAGGTTAATTTGATCCCAAAATAGCACACTATCTGCACAGTGTGATGAAATCTCCCCCGATTCGCTATAAGATCGCCAGTGGACATTAACCCACCTGCCCAGTGCAGGTTTAACTTGACTGGTTAATACAATTTCCTGTATCGTACCAGTTCACGAAATTCTTATGTCTAAGTCGTTTAGGCAATCGCATGTCAGGAAAACGCTAACCCCTCCCGAGAGCTTTTATCGCTGTATCCTGGACCGGGAGCCAGCCTGAGATAGGGGATGGTGGGGGGGTTAGTGTGTGCAGAGGGATCTGTAGTGGTTTTTGCACCAAACGTATGGGCTTTTGAGTAACAAACTTTGACTGAGTTTCCAACGGAATCCTGCAGACAATCGCGCAGACGATTCACAAGAATTATCCCAAATGATCACAGCCCCGCTGAAACCTCCTAGTCCTGCAGCCTAGCACGCAACATCGGGGATCCTGGCCAGTCCGCTAAACAGTTACCACAGTTTTATAAAGTCTCACAGATAGGGTGCTGTTCATAAAGATTATTCTGTTTCACCCAATAGGGGCATTTACCTAACAGCCGATGCCAGAAATTTACACTCTTAAAGCACCTAGAACAGCCAATTCTTTATACAACGCTCGGGTATCGCAAGTATTCGGTCCCCCGATCGAAAAAAAATATGGAGTGCACTTTAGTGCCTATGGCCAGTTCCTTCGTAGACACATGACAGCTCAACTCATAACGTGCGGAAAAACACTTTTCCTTCACTCCAGGGCTGAATGTTACTATTTATTCCTGCAAGCAGGAACACCGCAGCCCAATTAAAGGATACCAGGTAATTTAACAGACCAACTCCCTCCTAAGCTCACATATAAAGGCATCGGATTTCTCCAGCGCAATCTCCCAGTCTGCAAGATAGTTCAAGCATCCGATAGCATCCAACCCCGATAATGAGGTTCCAATTACTTGCAGCATTTGCTTTCTTGTTCGGTATGTAATATGCACCACTATACTTCTCCCCGCCCCCTCCAGAAGCAATGTCTAACAAAGAAAAACCTCCCCCAGCTCTGGCCCTGTCCGCCCCCGCCCCTCAATACGGATATGATGCCCCCAATTTCTTCCCCGTCTGCTACGCCAGTGAAGGAGCCCTACTAGAAGACTGCTACGATGCGCTCGCATATATCGAAGCTACCTGGCCACCTCCTTGCACTTACAACATAGTTCCGTACTATGTAGCAGCTACGGTGCGCACATGTCGGATAACAACCTGGGATCCGGGTGCCGCGCACTGCCTGGAGGGATGGGCGGTTATTTTGGCGGCGCAGAGGATTCTGGAGACCTGCCGGATGGGTTATGGGAATTATGGGAGGTATAAGGTTTCTGGGAGCTGCTCTTTCCCATGGAGTAATGGTGACACGGGGGTTGAAATTATGGCGGTCCCTTAATCGGGCCATAGATGGGGGGATCTTTTGTTCTGAATTTTTGCGGAGGGAAGGGGCGGAAACTTTCGAAGGTTTCTTTGGACGTATTTGGGTGATTTTAGCACTACAATTAAATCCGGTTGTGAACAACCTATCATAACCCCAAACTATGTTCAAACTTTCGAGTGATGGGTGATGCAAACAATCATCAATGATCCATCTATCGCCCATCCAAAGTCCACAGAGCTAAAGAGCATCAGACCATCCTCCGATTACCCACAATAGAGAAGCTAGTTTCCTCTCTCTCCAGCTCCGCTTCACAATAGTTATATTTATATCGAATACGAAGTTCGTTATTTCAGCCGCTGGGCAAAAGTCTTGGTGAAACAAAAATTTCGCTTTTCCAGGGATTGCAATCCTGCACAGTAAGGTGGCATCGGGCGATTAGTGGCCCGTGCGGGGAAAAGCCCCGTTCAAGAGCCAAAGAGAAACTCCGTTTCACCAAAGTATTTTATCTAGTGACAATATCATCTCCGATCCACAGATGGGGAATTGAAAATTAGGCCAGCACTCGTTTATCGGTACCTTGCTTATGTCTCGCCAGAAGCCAGAGTTCTTAGACAGCTCGTATTGGAAAGTGCAATAAACACATCTAATCCCCCCGGGATACTTTGTGGTGTGTGTGGATTTGAATCTGAACATTGTCTTGAGCTATAAATGGACTATCAGTACCGTAGTCTGTCCACGGAAGAGAAGAGATCCCGAGGCCAGGAGAAATACAGGCACTCCAGCCCCGGAACTCCAACACATGTGATAAATTTATAACCACCCGGAATCGTCACCTACTATTCGCTACGAGATAATCCCGAGACAATCAGCCGCATTGCTTACCCTGTTTGCACTCTCGGGCTCACCTGATTCGTGAGCTGTAAGTTCACAGCCCCGACCAGAGACTTGGCTTTGCACTTGAATTACCCAAGTACCGTACATTTTGAGGCTCGATACACGTTTGAATGACTAAGCCTTAGTGCAGAGTCCTATGAAGAGGTGTTTCCACAGGCTGTTGAGAGGAAGAAACAAACCCCGTCCAACACAGCCCCTTGAGAGGGAAAGATTGAAAAACTCAATTGTGAGTGTGTAAATAAACTTCACGAGGGAGGATTCGAATCAGTTTTCCCAGCTGACCAGTCCGTCTGTTTTGGGGTAGGGCGGGGCGGAAGATAGTCTGTATTCCTTATTTTCGAAGGTGGTGGTACGGACTAGGCCCAGGAAAGGTAGGACCGGACGGACTACGGGGGACACTGACTTAAGTTATAGCATGGTTCTATGAACTAAAAGCGCTTTATTAGACTATGTGTTTTAACCGTTGTTGGAGTGTTCTCGAGATTGCTTTGACGCAGTCAGCAGTTTCTTATTTTACCCCAGGTCCAGTTTGGCACCCAAGAAGAATGGCATTTTTCTGACATTTATGGCACCCTTTTTTACAAATGAAATATTGCAACATTTCACCTTTTTGGTTACAATCTAACCTACAGGCCTCCTGCTGGACTTTTCATTTCATTAAAATAGTCAGAATGGCAGCTACTATCTAGATATAGATCCCTTTATACCACCTATTGGCCAAAGAGGCCTGAGCTTTAGCAAAAACGGAGTTTCCAGAAAAAAATGACATTTTTTTAAATGGCGGCGTACCAAACAGAGCCCTACCGTTTTTTGAAGCCTGCGCATTTACCGGCATCAAATCTGTCCAAAGAGGATAGGGGTGGATCGGGTCACAGCTTATCGCAGCGGAAGGGAGATTGTAGTTGATGTACCGATAAACTGCTGGATATTCAAGTAGAACAATACAATACTTCACCCCTAAACAGCTAAGGAAGGGAGACAAAGAAGGAAGGAAAAGATAAAAAAACAAAAAGCCCCATCGCACACCGTTATCAGATTTTTTAAGAGCAAAAAAGAGAATAATCGAGAAAAGCAGGGAAACGACAACGCACAGAGCTTAATGAATGAGATGTTTTGAGTCTCTGAATTTTCCTTAACCCATCTTACAATACTTTATCTATGTTTTTACCCACATAATGTTGGGCAAATATTTCATTGCTGCGTTTCGAAGAGTTCTAATATTGCCCCCCGAAACAGGTGAATACCGCACCATATGACATAACCAGTGCCTTCCCCAGCCATCCCTGTTGGAAATAGATAGCCGAACTTGATGCGGGGTGTGCCCGTACCCTGGGGCCTCAATGGGCGGGTACGCACTAGTGGAGGATGCGCAAGCTATCATATGAAAGTTTTTCTCCTAGTTGCCCTCTCCTCCTTCCTGTCCTTTCCTCGCCTTAACTTCTTCCTCCTGTTCTTATCTCCCCTCAGGTCTTTCCTTTCCTAATACTCAACATAATCAATCATAAACTCCTTCACCACTCATTTCTCCACTTGATCCTTTCCACCCCGCTGCGTGAAACCCACACCACCGATCATTACCTCCGCTTGATTGTTTTCAGCAGTCCCTCTCCGTCCCCGACCGCCCCCCCACTGTCCACCTAAACCCCACTCCAATGTGCTGCTCCTCAGGGCATGGGGGTTGGATTTTGGGGCTGTCTCACTCCATAGGGCCCACCACCCGACCCAAATACTGTCGTCCTACACTTTCGCTGCACCGAACGGACTACACACAACCATCCAGCCCTAATCAGGGCTTTTGGCGGCCCCCCAGAGGGGCGGGATCACCGGATTCGATACCAATGCAGTGCATCCATCAGATCACATTCGCGGTTAAGAGGAATATTCAGAATAAAAAGCAAACCACCGATTTATGCGACTAGCATTACCTCTCGAACCAACCCGCTCAGGTTCTACTGCGGGATCCATTCCTCTCTTGTAAGTTTGAAATTCCAAGGTAACCAACTGCTCCAACCCGCTGAACCAGAGAACACACAACAGCCCCAACACCGATGAGAACCCTCACATGATAATGGTGACACTCCGTGGTCTCTCCCATCCGTCGCCGGCCCCGGCCAACCTCTTCCACGGGACACAATTGAGGAGCTCGAAAAGGTGACTTCAGAAACTGGTGCCTGTGGCCCGAATTGTGCTAATGCATAATTCAGTGTTCCCAAGCGTCCATTCCGTCCGTCTTTTCCAAGGACGGGATGGACGGCAAGGCCCTATAGGTGCCTCACTCCCAAATACCTACGGTTGACGGCCCTGCCCAACAGAACCCGACCGGAACATCCTATTTGCGCTGAGACTGCAGGGCGCGGCCGTCAACCACTAGGACGGCAGTCATTACGAAAGACGGATGCCGTGCCCTAGAGTTCTCACCCGCCCTGTCTTGGACGCCCGGAACTACTATAAGTCCGCCATGACCTGCAGGGCACCCGGGACGGTTAGGAACACTAAATTCATTACCTACTATAAGAACTCGAATAATCGGACCATGTACTGAGCATTCCGAAATTCCCTCCTCTGGAAAAGGGTCGAAGAACACGTCAAAAAAAAACCCCCCCTGCTCTCCAAGACAAATAAAAAAGAAAAAACACCACACCCCACTAGGAGAGGCAACTCCAACGTCCTAGCACATGGCCTAGTTATTTGAGTTCTTATGACAGCCTACCACCATTATTCACATGAAACTCGACCTCCTGGATAGGGGGCAGAAGAGGGACGTATCGATACTTGGTAAAAGAAGTGGCGGTAGGTAGATGCATGGGCACAGCAGCGGACCTGTACGTTGAAGAGCAGACCACAACGACAACCTCAGTGAAAAGAGGTATTTTCGAAACGCAGTCGTGACCTTTATTTATTTATTTCTTTATCGGGAACTTCTTGATTCTATCTACTTCGTTCTACTTCCGGCTGCGTGAGCGGTGATTGCCCCTTCGGTAGTATCGTTTGTTTTCTTTTTGTTTCTTTTCCGCTCGTGATATCATTTCCACCGAGGGAAGTGATTCTACCGCTATCGACACCCCTTTCTCTTGTGGCCCGGAATCGACATTTCAGTACTCTGGTCTTAAAGGGGGGATTAGGCTTTTCCACAGTTGGGGAGAAGGAACATAGGCCCATGCCTCAGAGCAAGTAGAGTGTTCTTTTTTTCTTATTACTAATATCCCGGGTATTTTTGTCATTGGTGATAGCGGGGGGTGTGGGGTACAGGTTTTTAGCTGGTAATGATGTTTTTTTATTCAGTCGCCTGAATCTCTTAAACATGTAACGTAAAAATTGCTTAAATTCGCTAAGTCCGTCCGGCGTTGTGTTCAGTGATCCCAAACCTCCGGGGCGCCCTATACTCGCACAGGAGGCACCCACCAGACTCTAGTCCGGGGCATCCCGGGCCTGGTGTCTAAATCTGTAGGGCAATAGTGTCCGTCCTCGAGTATGGGCAGGGCAGAAGGGAGTATCGTACCTGGAAGTTCCGGGATGGGTGGGCGGCGAATGCAGTTGTCTCAAGATGTGGAATATGCTCGGTCCCTATGGGTGACAAACCGCCCTATAGGTAATTTGCGGGCCCTACAAGTGATGGGCTCACCTATAATTGATTGATGGGCTCGATTTACCGATCTGAAGAGGACTATAGGGACCAGCTACCACCTTCGGAGATGGTGATCTCTTCCAAAGGAAGCACGCTCTTGCCCTACAGCTTGAGATTCATATCTTACCTGGGACTCCCGGGACTGAACTCTCGGAAGTGCCTACAGGGCGTCCGGCACGCATGAGATTTATGTAAACTCTGGTTTTATGCGTTCGTGTTGTTATGAAGATCGGGTAGATGAAGGGGCAGCGATAATTTGCTATGTCACCATGTTCCTTCCAGTGGTAATAATACTGAGGTATCATACAAGAAACCATAAAAATGGAAAAAAAGTCCCCCGCATAATAGGGTTACAATCACCTCCGTAACCGTCCCCTCTCATGAAAATAAAGTCTCTCAATTATATAGTCTAACTCTTCTCTCTTGCTATCTCCCAACCCCCGGAAATTCAGACCCTTCCTCACCATCCTGCCTACCACATAGGTTAATCCAGACTGTCCAAATATTTCTGCTTTTTCAGGCCAACCCAGGCAATCCCCTTCCCCAATGCCAGGCCTGCCATGGTGGCTACCGCCAGGCCGCCGCTGAAGCAATGGCCTTGCAGTTGATGCAAGTATCCACCTCCCATCTCCATGAAATCTATACCAACGTAACAAAACCCAACGGACGACTCGCTTCCCCAATCAAAAGGGAACTGGGTGAATATGGTATCGGCAGCGGCACGCTTTTGGAAGTCATCCATTAGCTTGGCTGTGATTCCCAAATCAACATCGCTGGTCCGGAGTCTGGACAGCGGTACCGTGGAAGAGCAGGGCAGCTCCCCTTGATTCCTTTCTCCAGCTCCAAATTAGTGCATGCAAACCAGACCACAATCTGGCGGATACCTCAGTACAAACAGGATCAGGTGATGTATCGCAAACAAAGCGTACCGTGGTCACTAACATCCCAGGTAGGAACTTCATCCAGCTATCTTGCCTTTTGAATCTTCGTGGACCTTCACAACGAGGCATGCTAAATCCTTTTTCAGAATCGTCAGCACAGTTCCAGGTCAACACAATATTCTTACCTTCTCGACGGCTGTGAGCCTCTTGTTAAGAGTGCCCATTTCGTTCGCTAGCCTCTTGTTGTTGGTTTTGGTCTTGGCCCTGGTTTGTTGTTGGTTTATAATGTCTCCTGGGCTACACCAAAGAATCTAGTCAGTATGCTTAAGTATAAACTGTCCGATCTAACATACCTAGTGCCATATGATCTCAAACCGACAATAGTTGTGCATGGACCTGTTTTGCTGACACAAACCCGATGAAAATTCATCAGCGTAAATCGACTTCCACCGATGGCTAGTGTTCCGAACAGTCCCGGGTCCCATGGGGCCCGGGGGCCCACTGCCATGACCCCCCTAGGTAGGGCTAGGCTGCCTCTAGCAGTCTGCCCAGCGAAGGGAAACCCCAGGACTGCCGCCTTTAGCTCGGGCGGCGGGGCCCTATATGGTGAGACAGTGCTCTCCCGGGGCAGGGGTAGGACTGCATGCAATGCCAAGGGATGGCCGGGGGGACGCTGGAATGCCCGGGAGAGCGGGGCGGGATTAGTGATGTTTTGTGATTCCGCCTCAGCCAATCTCTATTTCGAAACCTAGTCCAACAAACGGGATGAATGACCCGGTTAGGAACCCCGATGTTGAGCGGTATCGAGGGCGAATGAGTAGAATTTGATAGTATTATAAGTAACTAAGAGGAGGGCGGTCACAAGGCAAGCGAGCAGCTTGTATTGCTTAAAGAACAATAAGAAGGATGCTGAGAGACAAGGAGAAAAGGAAGAAAAGAAAAAGAAAAAAAAAGAGGGTGAAGAAGTAGAGGTGGAGACGAGGGGTGACGCAAGCGGGTAGGAGGTGTCTCTCGTGATGGCAGAAACAGAGAATGAGAGAGCACGACCATGACCACAATTTCCAACACCCGGGGTCTAATTTGTGGATGTGGCTTCCGCTAGGGTACGAACCTTCGGTTTTTATCTGCTGCCTCTATTAATGACAAGTTCAGGCGTATTCCACAATTCGAGGGAGAATTGATAGGCTGGTAACTGTTGGGCAGTATCACAACGGAGAGAGTAGTGAGTGGAGACCGAAGGGAGCGGGTGGTTTATTGCTTATAGAAAAGGGAGAAAGAGGTTTAAAAGAAGATAGAGAAGAAAGAAGAAGAAAGGCAGAAAAGCAAAAGTAGAAGAAAGCGAGGCCTAGAAATGGGAGTAGACATACATGGGTGACACATGCAATCACTAGGTGTCACTCGGGACAGAGGGGATTACAGGAGCACAATGTCCAACAGTAACCATGAAGCACCTATCAACATCGGGTGCCCGATCTAGATAGATTTGCCACTGACGGATAAATAAGGCGGTGTACCCCCTTGAGATGTTCGTCTTAGTATAATAGCATAATAATAATATTATTATTATAGAGGACGGTGGAGGGGGGCTAGGGCTTGGGGATAATTGCCAGAATTTTCCTGGCTCAGGACGCCCGGGCCCAGTCTATCTGTGTCTTAGACTATCTGTGGCAGAGCATCCGCTCACCCAAAAAATAAACGACAACGCTTTAGGAACACTACCGCTGGGACAATGAGGAGAGAGCAACTACCTCCTAGACCTCTGAAACTTCCGGAATGCTGTGCACCCCCTGCCTGTGTCTGAGCCATAGGTTAATGGCAACATTTTGCCATAAACCAATAATACCAGATATATGACCACAACTACGATCACAATCACTGAAGACTGAGAGACACTACTTGATCAACTATATCTCAGAGGCTGACAGGGGGCACAGCATTTTCTGTTATGGTAGTCGAGGTGGTAATTGGAAAACAATGAAATCTGGTAGACACAAGCACAGAGTGGAGACCGAACATATTATCTCACGGATCACACACAGATGGCATCTCCACCGGTTGTTCTTAGCTCACCCCCCTTTCTTGGAACCCACAATTAGGCAAGGACTTCCTTGCCTATCCAGGACCCCGCAAAGTATAGTCTTGGGGTCTCCAACGACCCTTTTCCGGAACTAGAAACTCCTTACGCCCAACCTGATAGCCCCATAAGCCTATTCAACATAATAATCAGATGTTCCCACAGTAACCCCTTTTCCAATAGACTAACCGCGGGCTTTTATTTGAGTACACAAAGCAAGAAATACGAGCCATATGTGGATGTGAGGTAATAGATTTGAAACGCCAACTTGTCAGAAAATAATGTTTGAGAATCTCATATGTCAGCCTTTTGGAGAATCTCAAAGACTCAGCAGCACACTTCCGAGGTTTCGCATCAGTTTCCGCGGCTCGTGAGCCCTGTTCCAAGTTTGCCTTAAGTGGGCAGCGGCTATCTTCTCCCAATTTTAAAGCCGGCGCAGCATTGATATCACATACTCAGAGATAGCCACCGGAGGAAAAAATGGAATAACTATCGAATTCTACGGATTTCCTCCAACCGCTAGCAGAAAAGCATCCTACGCCTCTGCCATCAGTCAATTTTTGCACTTGCTTAAGGCTGAATACGGAAGGCTCCCCTTTGCACAGTATTGAGAAAAACCGGCTATATTTCAAACCGCGATGGAAATGTCCTATGCGTTTTCGCCTGCGATTGAAAGTTGATGATAATGGATGGCTGTTGACAAGGAGTGGGTGTTGTCTGCGGGAGTGTCCTTCCTTCTTAATTACAATGACACAGAAGGGTCTGTAGATCAGGACAGAGATCTATTAGCTGCGGCCCCTGGGGCAAACTCCACCCTAACTCAGTACAGGAGCCACCTTCCGGAAGGCCGTCAACGTAGTTGGTGGCAATGTACACCTAAGCCATCCAAACCTCCAGCACTGGACGCAGTGCTAAACATAACACACCTACCGGTAAGGTAAAGTATAAGTAAGGGGGAATCGCACTTAACCAATGAGCTCCTTTTAACTTGCCAATCGAACAACCAACGGTCGAACACCAACTATCACATCCCTCAACTCTAAAGCAACTGTTAGAAATGACAGTTTAATGGCCGCACTTGGTGCGGGATGTGCCCGCACCCTGAGGCCGCTGTGGTATACGTACGCAATCCCATCTAATAGTTATTAGAGTATCATACGATAGTTAGCTTAGGGCACGACCGGTATAGAGGTCGTGACTGTTGTTTGTGGGTTTTTCCTGTTTTGTGTGTTGACTGCGCATTCTACCTGTATTTAGTCTCTAGCTAACCAGTAAAGTTAGAGAGCGCCATGTGCCCGGCCGAGTTGAAGTTAGACACTTTCTATGGGAATTGCCACCTTTGGTGTCCAACTTCAACTCGGCCGCGGGAGTACATCCACATCGTTACCGTCGAACATCTCCACAACACACATCACCGAAGTGCTTTCCTCCGCTACGTGAAACCCTTACCGTCAATCATTACCTCCGCAGCGATTATTTATAACAGCAACAACGTTTCCCCACAAAATGCTTCGGTTTGTTAGTGTGTAGGCTTCGGTCTCCCAGGATCTATTCGAGCACCTAACGCCATAGAGATTTTACCAGCATGCCTGGCAAAGTCCCTGTCTCAAACATATCCAATTGGCCACCCGAATCCCTTCCCGAGGACAGTTCTATCAAGATGACCCAGGTAGGTAATGAACTAAGCTTTAGGAGGATATCTTCATTGTTGACAACCTACTAGACCCAGGAGACCTTAAAGGGATCATGGGCGAGATGCAGGGGACTTTGAATACAATAAAGAGGCAGACTGTGGATCTATTAATGGCGGTCGTGGGAGGGGGAAGCATGGTAAGCGCTACACGAGCCCTTCTTAATTGCTTAGTCTAGCTAGCAATTTCTGGCATGCCTCCACAGCTGCTGGGAATCCTGATTGGGGAAAGATCCTCCGAGTAGCCAGGCCAGCTGGTGAATCCAGTCGAAGTTAGAGTGAAGGCACCAAAAGAAATGCAAGGTGCAGACACTAAAAAAGGCGAGAAAACGCAGAGACGGATGGAAAATGGATGGCTTTTCCTTTTTTATAATATGAGAAAATGGGGCCACCCAGCTTTTGGCCCTCTTTCTTGCCAGTGGGAGGGCAGTTTTGGTGTGTAACCTTTAGCCCACTTCCTATACAAAATGTATCAACTTTAAACCTCTACAACATCACAACCAGAGCCTACATCACTGATCTAAGAGCGATCCCTAATGGAGAACATCAAAGAGTGCATTGTTTTGCTTCTATAAGAAAAAGGACATATTGATGGAGTAGTAGAGCTCCAAAGTGGGGCCGTTTCTTCGTGATAATTTAACTTACCCGGTTAACGATGGCCGGCCTATACTAGTTCTCACGAGTATCGTACCAAAAAACGACAAGGCTTTAGGCGCTCCAGTGCTCTACTATGAGGCTCTGCTACGGCGCGATCCAGCTCACCCCCCATGGTACCGTAAAATCGATCTCCGCGGAAGCAGTGCGCTAGCACGATACTATCGGAGGTGTTGAGAGACATAGTGTTGCGTGCAAGATTAGTACGCATGCGTAATTGTTTCCGAGTCAGCCTCTCTGACATCTGTTGTATAAATTGGGGCTTTGCGGACATCAGGAGAAGCGAGAGACGAGGACTCAGATTATCCTGGGAAGTGGGTGTTGTTTGACCTTTCTTTCTCTCAACTTTTTCTGTTTTGCTTTCAGTGCCATTGAGATCGTGACAAATTCTCATGCCAACACCCGCAAAAGAACGCCCACCACCGGAGGAGATCTGACAGTACCTCGGTGGTCGGAACGGTTCGTTCTATTTTAGAGTTTCTCCCCTGTTAAGTTAGTCTCCATCAGATAATTCAGATCAAGTCGTCGATACAGCATTATCAGAACCAACACGATCCCCCATTCTCTCACCACCTAACTTTTAAAGCCAAAAGCCCGGGCCTTCCAGAATCACCTGAATCTAACCCCCCCCCCGGGTCCCCCCGGCCATCAATCGCCTTCCTCCCAATCAGCACCCAGGACTCTAAAATCTCGCATCCATAGCCAATCCCTAGCAATCCGGTTGGAGCCCCATTCTCCTCGCATCGAGCCTTTTCACGCAGTCTCCCTTACTCGTAATTTCCTGACGTTTGTAAGAACGACTGCTATTGGTTATGGGCAAAATCTTGAGGCTCCAGGCAATTTTTTGCCCATATGAGTATACCGATATCCTCAAAACCCCTAAGATAAGTTATCCCAGTAACTCTCCCCACGACCAATCACCTGCGATACCGCCAGTCGAAGTCCAAATCAAGCTAACACCCTAGTACGATTAACCTTTTAAGCCGCACAGAGCCTCAAAACTCGTGCACGTGGGACGACAGAATCTCCGCAACCTCCCTTGTTTCCCATCTTAACAGCAACCAACAACTCCGACATTTCCAGCCTTTCCCCCACACGAACTGCGTCAGAGAAGCGAAAATGAAAAGCAAGAATAAAAATAAAAATAAAAATACTTCAGACGAGTTTATACGCTAAGCGCCTCGCCCGCCCGCCTCACCTCCCTCCCTTCCCTCCATACATACTCGAGTACCGACAGGCACATGCATCCGCATTGCAGAAGTGGGACTATCACATATGATGAGTGCCCGCGATCCAGTACAACATATACCCGACCCGAAGTCCGTACCTTCGCTTTTCTTTGCTTTTTGCTTTTCAACTTTTCTTAATCTGAGAGAGAATGGAGGAAAGATGGCGTAGGATAAGATGAACCGGAATGCAGGAATGCGGTCTATGCGGTCCCGTCATCCTGGAGTTAGTGGACTCGACTCTGTAGCCGAGAAAGGCAGAACAGAGCACTTTTCACGGTAGGGCATGTTTCGGAAGAATAGATAACGGATGGTTTGGAGTACAGTTCTATACGATAGAGCGCGAGTGCATCAACTCCTTAATATTTGCTCCTTTGCACCTTCTTAAAACATCTACTTTTCTTAGAGCTGTGCTCGTACCAGAGTACTGTGCCGTAAACCACTCGCGCCGGCTCACAAAGGCCGATCTTACCAAAAGACAGAAAACACGGATTTTCCCATTTCCTTGTTAAAGGAGGTTGGAAAAATCCTCATCTTGGGGTACCGTTCCCGATTCTGCCTCATCGTGTTTGGTCCACTTTTGCGGCAATTTTTGCCGGTAATATTTGCTTATTCGGCGTGTTGCCCCACTTGAAGGGTTGCCTGGCTATGATATGATTAGTATCTTACCCGGTCCGAAGATGGTGAATCCGGTGGCCGTCTGTTTAGGGAGAGCTGGATTGGCGCGGGCAGGTACAGCACCGATACTGTACACGTCTCGGGGAGGGGAATTGAGGACAGTGCTGGTGCAGGACTGTACAAGGGGAAGGCTATAATTTGCGCTATATAATCTATGCTGTAACCTTTTTTTTTTCCTGCTAAGCTAAGGTTCAGGACTCGCTCTGCTGCCTCCGTGGGTATAACACTCGTGGCATAATCGAAGCGAAATCGATCGTGGGGTATAAATACATACTGGAGCATGAACCCGATCCCCCCTTCCCGCACACCCCGCTCCTTCTGGCCACCTGGATATGCACGCAGTGAGTACGATTCACTGAGAGACCCGGTTTCAGGGATACGCGGACTCACGTCATGTCACTCGCGGGCCCGAACCACTTTCCTATTCCATGTCCACCTTATGGCCATACCCCCTATATCCGTAGTGCGGTTATATGTACCGTACCAGTACAAGAATCACAACCGTCAAGTTACCCACTTCCTCCGAAAAGCCGTAATTCACAAGCTATGGATAGCTGACTGTACAGCACATACATGCTGCACCGTTTTACCAAAGCGACGTTGCAGAAATCCAGTTCACACAATCAAAAGCCCCCCCACAGTTTCCCTTTTTTTTGACGCCTCGACCTCATTCAGGTCACGCACACCCTCAACTATGAGAGGGAAAAAAAAAATGATGGTAACCCCCAAACACGCTGACAGTGCGCACCACCCACTAGGTATCGGGAAACCGAAAAGAAAGGAGAAAAAGAAAGGAAAAAGCGCAGTTGTCGCTACAGTAGCGTACTCGAGGCCAAAACATTGGACGAAAAAACTCCAAGCTGTTCATTCCTTTATCTCAATCGTGGAGCCGGTCCGCGGGAGCTACCATATGTAAGCTATTATAACCACGATGCCGCACTCGTGGGTTGTCCAGTGTGCATACTCGAGTACTCTACCCATCACCCATCCATCACCCATCGCCCTCGACCCGTATCTCAACGACGAGATAAAGCAGATTCCACCACCACCACCCTCACTACCGCCACCACCACGACAATACTAATTACTTCTCCACATCCTTACTTCCTGGTAGTGCTGCCATGTGATTGTCACTCCCAATGCGCTGTCATGTCACCACCACCGGCGACCAAGTAAATAGCCCAAAAAGGAGAGATATGATATTATACAAGCGTTGTGGATCCCGTCGTACCAGTAACTTGAGTCGAGCTAACTATTTTCAACAGAGAGAAGAAGAAAAACTCATCCAAAAGTGCACTTTTGCATATATATTTCGGCATAATCCGCCTTGCGGGGAGTACGAATTCGATGGGATCGCCCCGAGAGATTGCGAGAGAGTGTTTTTGGGTGCGAGTGATAGGCTCATAAGTTAAGACTCACAATGCCTTACCTGGGTATGGCACAGTACAGAACACAGCAGAGCCAGCCAGCTAGTCAAGGGAGGAAGATCACGACGACTTGGATTCTTCATTCATGTCTGTCATTCTGTCTAGATTGTGGTGGGAGTGCTGTACCGGTAGTCCAAGTCCCCGCGTTTATCAGTCCATCGCACCTATCCATTCACTGGTACTGTACGGGATCTAACCTATCACACAGCGCAGCCCCATTCCAAGAGTTCTGGCACCGAGGCTGGTACTGTAACACGGATGGCTATAATACGTCTGCTATAAATTTTTGTCACTGTGCCAACCCGGGCGCCAGAACTTTTAGAATGGGGCTGTACTAGTACCAGGTACTGCACTCGAGCACAGTCCTATACGAGTACAGTACAATTACTGCCCTCTCCTCAGTCTAGACCATAACGGTTACCCAGCATCACCTCGTTGATCACAAATCAAGCAAACATGTGAGTAGCCAGGCAAACAAAACACCGCAAGAGAGAAAGAAAAAATAAAAAAGAAAAGAAAAGAGGAGCAGGTGAGAGAAATGTCTCTCATACCCCTGGAGTCTTCCCTCATACCCAAGCTTGCGAAATTCTCATAGAGTAACACATGATATGGTAATGTAGGGCTACATACAAGCACCGCGCTGCACACTACCTACTGTGCGAATATAGTAAAGAAGAGGGAGGGAGGGAGGGAAGCCGAGATGTACTGTATGGGTCAGATGGAGCTATGCAGTACCCCACCCAACTTGAATGCCTTTTGCGCCTTCCCCGATTTCTTAGACCAGGATTGCTTCGGGGTAGGATAGATATGTCGTGAATCGGCTCCTGTTTCCCCTCCGTGCAGTTGATATACTTACTCTACTTGCTGGTAGTAGCGTAGAGGTAGGTAGATGTTCAGGGGAAGTACGAGACATACGTAGTTAGCTGTAAGGACGGGCACATCTCTTTCTTTCTATCTTTCTTCCTTTCGGGGGGGGATTGCAGTTCAAGGGATGGGATCGTGGACTTTTTCTAACTTGGTGGAGCTGTGGGTACAGTACTGTACAGTATGTATCAAGCTATTTAGTACAAAGTAGTATTCCGAATCCCACCTGATCCGGTTTCGAACCGCGCTTCGCTAGAGGCGGAGAAGGGCGACGATGATGATGATAATGAGGAGGAGGAGGAGGAGGAGGAGAGTTCAAATCATACAAGCGCTCCATCCGTGCAATGACCGAGTAAGTATATGTTAAATGTGTCACGCAACGAGCACTCTATCAGAAACCCCAGACCGAGACCGGGCGGCTAGATGCTCTGGAGTATCGTAGCTATCGTATCGAGTCTTACGAAACCCCAGCAGCGCATGGACAGAACGCGCCGTATTCCCCCAAACACTAGGGATATCATTGTTTTTGTCGAAGTACAAGTAGTGCCGTACTGTACAAGTTTGTTACATTCAACATGAGCGCAGTACCCTACCATCCCCCCCGCCCTGTCCAAGATCAAAGCAATCTGCTCCCAAATACTCCCACAATACTGCACCAAAGCAAAGCTATAAGTTGAGCCCCTGCGAGAATGTGCGCAAGTACTAAGAGCCCTTGTAGTGAGGTTCCTTGTGAAAATAATCGATAGAGGACAAAGCCGCATAGAAGGGAAATGAATGCAATTATTAAATGGATTGGACGCAGATAGTAAATAAATTTTCCGATCCCCTATCTTACCCTACAGAAATAGAATAGAGAAGACAATACGGAACCACGGCCATTTTCGAAAACCCGTACGAACCAGTGGAAAAAGAACAGATAGAACACCCAGACCAAGTAAAAACAGTGTATCAATATGGGAAGGGAAGTAGGCAGATGGCACAAAGGTTTAGGAAATGTAGAGAATTAGCATGATTGAAGTGCTAGTAGTGGGGGGAAAAAATTATACAACAGAAACTAAAAAAAACAAGCCAATAACTTTTTTGTATAAGAAAAACCCCATTTGCCATGATCCCTTCGGTGTTTTGCCGTTTTCCGCGCTTGTCGTTAGAAGCCGATCCTCATTTAATAAGCCAACGAATAAGGCGTCCAGAAACTATACCCATAGGAACGGAACCTCAAGCAAAGCAAACAGAAAAAAGATCTGGTGGTGGTGGGGCACTCGAGTACGTGATACGAGGACCATATGTATCTCCTCCGCCTAGGAAAGCCCTCTTTCGAGAGGCCTCTGTCCGATCATTGCCACCAAGAACCCCACCTGGGGAGAAAAGAAAAGAAAAAACAGGATTGAAATAAGAAACGAAACGCTACCACCCATACAAAGAAATTGATACAGAATTAAGGGGTGGGCCCCCCCCCCAAGGAAAAAAAATGAACCATAAGTGCCATGACCAAAGTGGAAAGGTCAAGACACCGAATAATTGGAAAATAAAGACCGTGGCTGATCATACCGGCCCAATCCCACCCTCACCAGTGCCAGCAACAGCTACGACACCCCCCGGCTGTGGAGTTGCGGCGGGATGGACGGAATGCGCGCGATGGTACTTAAGGCCGTTGAGATTCTTGTATCGTTTACCGCAGAGTTCACATTGATAAGGCTTCTCTTTCTCCATGCCTAAAGTGCCAGGGTACGGCGCCGACGTCTCGGGATTGACGATGGAGTATGTTCCATCCGGATTGGCAAAAAGCTGCTGGTTGGTGTGTCCGTGCTGACAAAACCGTTATTATTTGGCATTTATAAACCCCCAAAGGGGATACACTTACAGATTTATGGTATTTGAGGCCATTCTGGTTTTTGTAGGCCTTCTCACAACCAACAACAGGGCACTTGAAGGGTTTGTCCTCTTGCGGAAGGTTTTGTACACCTTGGACTGCAGGGTGGACACCTTGAGCTACCAAAACTTTAGCCATGGAATATGCAAAATATTCTTAATTCACTACTTACCACCGCCAGAAATCAACATATGTAACTGCTGCTGTGTGTACCCCCCGCTCATCGCTTGTCCTCCAGGGCTGAAGAGACGCTTGGCGGGCTCGTCGATACACAAATCAAGTGGCATGTCGCCCCTACTCTCGAACGAGGTATTGCTATTATTGAAACCATTATTTTGGGCGCCCACTACGCCTTGCATGTTGCTCATGTTAGGAGGAAATGAGTAATCCAGCTGGTCCATAGCAAGCGGAGTACCTGGGACAGAAGACTCTGGCGAAAAGTGAGAGGGTTGCGGGTTAATGTTAAGATTAGCGAGTTGAGCATGAGGCAGATTCGGAGTGTTCTGATATGAGGGATGGCTATGCGTAGAGGGTGTGGGTGGATGCGAGGGGTATTGATTATGGCTCTGCGGGGTAAGCGGGCCCGCGTTAGGCGGGGGAGTCATCTCATCATCGTCCATTTCCATGTCACCGGCAATCTCTCCGTCTTGTTCCTCCTCTTCTCTCATCTCCTGGCCGGCCGCTTCTGCTGACTGTTGCTGTTGTTGTTGCTGTTGTTGCTGCTTTAGTCGCTGGAGCTGCTGCTGCTGTATCATCCCTAGTTGAATGCCACCCATCCCACTAATAGGACTTGTCATACCACTGGCGTCCCGTCGCTGGGGGCGGTGGATCTGCCCGTGTTGCCGCTCAAGATCATGACCGGAAACACCGTTCTCGTCCCGACGCACAGGTCCGGTTTGTTGGGCGTGAAACTCTTCATAATGCCTCAGAAGGTCATGCAAAGAAGGAAGTGGCAAACCACAGCAAGAAAAATCTCGGCAAAACTCTGCTTCGAGCTTTGGAAGGTACGACGAAGAGTGGAATGATGGCGAATTGAATGTGAATGGCGAAGTGCCTGCCATGATGATGCTATAGAAAGGTGTTAAAATTGTTATAGTAACTTAGAACCGGTAAAGGAGTGTTAAAGGACAGAGGGAAGAATAAGGGTTTATAAGCATAACTAATAAGCAATGGGACGGCAAGGGGGATAAATTCCCGGGCCTTATATAGGTGTCCACATCAAACTTTGTTTCAGGGATATGACTTACTCGTCTCTTATCCAACTTCCAACACTTACAGCACCCCAGCTCATAGCACCAGCGCCCATCAAGCTTCTAGCCATCTCACTATTCACCATACTTTCTCGTCTCAGTCTGGTTGACATGGTTGACATCGGGATACCATTGCTATGTGATACGCTGCCAGTTCGGGTCTCCGGAGCGGCATAGCCAGTGCCTTCGGCCGCTCGTAGCTGACTAGTAAGATTCGACTTGGGTTGGAGCTGTGGCCGAGAAGTGATATCTATTGGAGCGGGCATCTTTTTGAATGCAGGCTCCGGTGTAGATCTGTGGGTGGGTGGTGGTGTTAAGTTCCCGCTGTGAGACACAAGTTCACGGAAAGGAGTGGTGGAATGGGAGCTCTCGCTCGACGAGGTAGGGCTCAAAGAAGGCGTTCCGAGGAAATCCGTGGTGGGCGGGGGAAAGGGAAATGTCCACTCTAAAGCTGTGTTTGTTGGAGGGAAGTAGTTGTCTATAGGTAAGCAGGTAAGCGCGGTGGAGACCAGAGTGTGTGGTTGTAATTGCGAGCCGAGGAGTTGGAGGAAATGTGTTTATGCTGCGACTAGGTAAGAAAGGATGTTTGTGGGGAGGGGGGGGGGGGGGGGGATAGTGGTGGGAGGAGACGACCTCTTGGGGAAGGGTGGCGGATTCAGGTTACCAAGACAGCAGTAGAAGCCTGGCTAGCGTTAAGTACCAGCGGTGCGGTCAAGGGTGAGTGGTCGGGGACGACCAGGGCTAAATAAGTGGTAGTGGAGGGAAACGGAGTGGTGGGATGGAGGGTTTCGGTGGATGAGCAGCCGGAGCAACGTCGAGCGGCGAGCTGAAAGGTCAGTGGGGCGGGCAGCTCGCAGTCGCCCGCTTAGCAGTAAGTTAGGGAAAGTCGAGTACCGTCGCACAGATGTGCGTCTTATAGAAGCGACAAATATGACCGTAACAGATGATGGTGTAGATGGTATAGATGGTGGTTATGATGATGTTGATGATGATGATGATGAGGATAAGGTAGGCAAGCGAGGTGGAGGCAGAAGAAGAAATATGAAGCACGAGAAGAGTGCCGGCAGCACGCACCAACACCGACGACAACCAGGAGGAGTGCGGTAGGGTTATGAAATGTCCCTTCTGGCGAGTCGATAAATTACACCAGTGTTCGAGGGAGCATCTGTGAATTACGCTGAGGGGGAATACAAGTACATAAGATATGGTAGGGATAGTTTTGGGGGCGTAATGTGGGTAAGCGCGGTTTGCCAGGAGGAGTTGGCAGAGGGAGGATGAAGACAGCGTTTATATTTTCATTGTAACAAGTTACTTCTACGATCCCGTATGGACACCTTACAAGAGTAGACTGGAATACTATACATTGTATGGGCTAACCCTTCCCGCCCAGGTGTTATCCATCCAAAGGGTGAGAAAGCAGAGCCATGTACCGGTACTCGTTAAAAGTTGAAATGTCGTGATCCTACTCTGCCATGCCTCACAGTGCTCTTTTCTTCCGAAGGATAGGACGCAGCTCAAACTCGACCGGACCGCTTTGACTGCGGTTTCCGGGTTCAACATTTAGGATTTCCAAACAACCCACACTCTCAACTACCCAATAATTATCAAGCAAAGTTATAATTATTGAGAAGGTAGGTAATGATCAATTGTCTCCCCGTCTAAACGGGCCAAGATAGACACTGAGATCCTTCTCATCCACCTCCCTAGCTCCGTCCTCATGGAGTATAATATATTGATATTTCCAGTCCCCCCCCCTCCTCCATAGCCCTATTTCTGCGACAGCTCCTTTTAACAGCAGCAGAGGGTAAATATATCAATCCGGAACTCGGTCACACTTCATTTCTCCCTTGCCAAGCCAGAATGCTTCACTCCGCAACGCAAACTTCTCCCGCCGCCCAAGAGCGAGAGAAAGAAACCGCACCAACATGTTATTGAGAGTATTCCAGATGACCCGGACAATCCCATGGAAGACAGAGTACAAAGCCCGATTCCTCCTGCCCTGTCCCCTCTTCTCCCGACATCCACTTTTCTTCTCTTTCATAGACTCCGGGAAGCCATCCCTATCGGCATATCACACCATTATTTATCACTCAAAGAGTTAATCACCCCTCATGGATTCCTCTGGCGCGGGTAGGGATGGCCAACCTTTTTTCCCCTCATACTTTCTCTCCTACAAGTCTTGTCCCGACCAACGTTCCAGCTCTACTAGCGCCGGAAGCCGAAGTTGGCCAACTTCATCTTGGCCGCAAGAGTAAAGACTCCAAAACAAAGTTACATACGGTACCCCCGCTCATTGCCCTCTTGGTGCTAGGGCCCCACAGCACCATTCCCAAACCAGCTTCCTACATTCACAAACCTCAGGTTGACTGGCTTCTGACGGCCGCAAGATGTAGTCACTGATTTAGGTATCATAGAGCGATGTATGATTGGATGGTGTTTGCGGAAACTGCTTCATCTGGTGCTCTGCACCAGAGCTAACCTATTATAATACAAATAGAGGCAGTCCATGTGCAGTACAGTGCAGTCGCACCTCGCTATCCCGGATCTCACTCTCTCGGATCCCCCGCTGTCCCGGATGAGATTCCCCTGAATTCTGAATTTTTTTTTGTACCAAAGCCTAACTCATTACCCCGGATAACTCGCTGTACCGGACAGATTCCTTGGATTTTGGCCATCCGGGGCAGCGAGATGCGCCTGTATCTGAGCGGCCAACAGTCTGCAGGGCACTGTTGGTCTCCCGGGCATTCGCTAGGCAAGCCACCCTAACCCTAGTGTTTCTTTTGGCCTCCAGAAGCCACTTGAGGGAAGCATATCCGGCCTATGACAGTGTTTTCGGGACTTGAATGCCTTGAATCATTCCAAAGAACATTTCCCTCGCACACCATTAAAACGCAGCTCCACTGGCCATACTTGTAAGAGACAAACAGATAGAAACCCCAGGATCTAGCCTCACATTTCTGAAGCCGCGGGCGTCAGAAACGGCCTTGGGCGGAAGCGTTCCCTGTACGGAGTGGAGAAAGAGACCGCCGACATGGAACTGTTCCTCTGCTTTCTCTACTTCCTATGTCCCCTCTAATTCTTCTCCTTATACCCGGGCTTTGACTGGTACTGTCTGTACTTGTAGCTACGATATGTGTGCATGCGTTGTAAATGTTCCGTACCGGCCACCACCAGAAAGATGGTCAGGGTCCGCCTCACCGATCGCGAGTCGTGCCTAGGAAGAACAAACCAAGGTAGCCGGCTTCCTACTTCTTGCTACCTCTAATCACAACTTCATCAGATAGCAAACAGATAGAATGCCTGCTGTCACCAATAAAGTCATCGGGTTGGACTTTAGGCACTGTAACCTCCTAGATGCCTTGCAGAATGGTAGGACACCGGTATAGGATGTACGAGTAAATTAGAGTACTGACCAATTCGATGTCATTCCCGAGGATTGAATCGCAAGCCCCAGTTGAACTCTGCCGCACCCCCCCCTCGGATTTCCCAGCAGCTCGGCTGGCCCGACCCTTGCGTCAAACTCCATCACCACCACCGCAAGCCAGAATATATGCGCCGCTTACGGGTTTACATTGCTAATTCCAGGCCTTCAGGCGTGAGACCCAATCAATCTCCACGATCAAACATCGCTGCTTGTTGAAACTACTGTACCGGTATTATCTTGTGCCATTGGGATAGGAGAGGCTTTGTCAAGACGATCGTGGCCTGAACGTTCTTGCCACCGAAGCAACAACACTACCCTTCCAAATGTGTGCTAGTGCTCTGTAGCTCTACTTTGCAGATCGCCATAAAATAAGCAGGTCGGGTTTACGACTGTCTGGACAAACCTCCCTGCGGTGTCGGAGAGGTTTTTTGTTTTTTTCCTAAACTCTACTCGAGTACAAGCCTGGACCTACAAACCGCGGCCAAGATGCCATTGTCTGGTGCTAATAGCCCGCCCATTAGACGAGGAGCGCAGTGCTCACTGAAATTGATCATGGGGCCAACTTCATGGGTTAAACAGAAGTTGACGCCTCCCTCAAGCCATCCCGCATTGTGATACTGTACTCGCGGCACGGGGCCGCTCGATTATTTGGATACAGCACTCTCCTCACAACAGCCCGGCCGACGAGCGATAATTCTTCGTGTCTCTGATAGCCTTACCACGGAGGCGAAGGTCTGCTGTGAATCGGCGATTGTAGAATAGCCACTCTCCAGCATGGCCACTCGCCCGGACCCTGTCCTTAGGGCATTGTTTTCTCTCATTTCTCAACATGTTTCCCAGCCGCTGTCATCTCGAGGGGCCCTCTCGTCTGCTTTGTAACGCCGAAACCCCCCCCCCCCCCAAATATCCAGTGGCGTCCAGCAGTATTTGCCTCGGCGGGTGTCAAATACCCATGTGCCCTCCGCCCTTCTCCACCCAACAGGCTTTGCCGTACCTGTTACTAAAAGGTGGGGGAACCAGTCAAGTACCGGTACTACGGGCATCCGGGAGCTTAATGGCAAGGTGGGTTACTCTGACCTTGGGGGCATACTCGTCATATCGTGACATTTGTAAAACGGGCTGCTACTGCATATAGCCAAAAATCTGGCGGGGCCTTAGAACTTTGGTAGTATGCAATAGCAGTTCGTTTACAAACGTAACGACATTACAAGTACCGGAGTGCGATGCACGATGCGCCATAAGTTAGGCTGAACTGCCGGTGCTCTACCTATCTAAACAGTTTCCTTTGGAACCTATCGAGTTACACCATGTAATCTGCCTATCCATAGGCATAGAACATCCATGCAGAAGCACTCTAATGAGCGAGAGTGTCAATATATCTTGCAAATCTGATTCACTCTTGAGGCGTCCGGATGAAGTCATGTGAATTCCCAGGACCGCAGCGGTATGGCTTTTGTTTATGCCGCAAGCCTAACCTACACAGGGCGGACCGTTTTACTGCATACGTAGCATTACGAACGTAGTTGTCACGGTACAGATTCAGAAATGTGTTTTAGCCATAAACCAGTGGCACTGCAGAAGAACAACGCACAAGGGTGGGCTTCAACCGTTGCGAACAAATCACTGTATCAGACGAGTTCCTTTACCTAAAGATCATCCGGGATATATTCAGCTCTAGATACATGTCATAATCTCATCCTTCTGGAGAAGCACAGTAATATCATGATGCTACTACTCTGTGCTCGGTACTTGAGGGAAGGAGGGAAAGTAGAAATGGTCCAAAGTTAGGAATACCGTTAGGGAAACTATGTGCATTAGCCCCACTACGGAGTATCCGCATTTTACTAAGTTCACACCCTCTTCCTCTCCCTGTGTTTGATCTCCGCACTACATCCCAGGTGGGGAAGCCCCGGAGATGCGTTTTCTGAGTTTGAAGATCCCCTACCGGTATTCACGAGCACGTAACGCTTTGGTCCCGAAGCTGCATTGAATATTCAAGTTTGTAACCCCGGAATCGGGTGGTGGGGCTCAGGGAGAGGCCCTGTTTGGTGACGAGGGAAAAGGCCTATGATACATTTTGGTCGGGATCGTTTTAAAGGTGAAACCTCGAAAGAAAGAAAGCTGTTTGACTTGCCCCTCCTCCTCCACTCCTCCTCCCCTCCTCAGATGTAAGTTGAATTTCATCGTGGCCTTGCGCGGTGGGAATTGCTGCATATCACCACGTTTTTTTTTTGCGGGGATCACGAGAGGTGGTAGGAAAAAGCAATGAAAAAACGATCTATTGCTAATGTGCTCGTAGGTGCGCCTGTGCCCGTACTGTACGGTGCCTTCTGTCATTTCCGTGACCTCCATCGATGAATTATTGTGTGGACCCTGAATTATACCCGCACTAGGTACAGTACTCGAGTATATTTCATCCACCGGCTCCCGTTGAGTGCTTTCTATTTTTCCCTAACCGTTGCCTGGCGGATGGGAAATTCCTCGAATGTCATCTGGCTGGGGAACTCTCCGCCACGAACTCTCTTCAGGGGCAGGGTTCATCCAGTTCAGTGGGCGGACCTTGCCGGCAGGGATGATTGAGAGAGGGCGATATCGTAACCACGAGCGTGATACATGTAATTTATCCACTGGATTGCAGAAGACTTGACAGCCCTGGCTCTTTGGTCCAACCACAGTGGATTGCTCTCCGGTTCGGGTCTGAGGGTTACTAATCAAACTGTTTGCCCTTGCTCCTACCTCCACTGCGCTCTAGACACCGCACTGTAGTGGGCTAGAGAGAATTTCCGGTATCCCGGTTTCCGAAACTGAGATCCATATTACGCACTTTGCGTCAAAACAATCTTCTGAGGATACCGGTATCCTGTATGCCGCCCTTAGGTTCCCTGACAAAAAAAACCTTCTCGAGCCCTTCCTCCTTCGTCCACTGAGCCAAGCATTGTCCAAAATCTATGGCGGCCGTCCGCCCGCAAAAAAACTCTCCATGGGGCAAAGCGCATCCACTTTCTCCTTAAGGCCCGGCACCGCTACTCTACAAAAGATCTTGGCAGGGTCCGCAAACATCAGCGTGCCGTGCTTTTCTCCGTTGAAGTTTGAACTAGGCGTATGGCTTCGCAGGACACCTTTCCTACTGCTTTCGCAGTCGCGTCGAGATGCCCAACGAAGGCCATTAGAAGCTACGTTGATGAGAAAGGAAGAAGTTTGACAACTCAACGAGGCCAGGATCTAGGATTGAGTGGCAGAGATGGATGCAGGATTCTCTGCAGATGAAGCTTTTCGCGAGAACGGGGTCTGCTTCCCAAAGAAATGTTGTAATGACAGGTTGCATTTTTAGAGGGTAATAATTTCCAGCTTTCCCTGAAATGTCTAGGAATGACTAAGTGGCACTAGAATTGAGTCTCAGGCTATGAGCTGAGAAAGAGAACGTAAAAATAAAAAACAAAACTGGCCATAGAAGAAAATTCTCGTAAGGAGTAAAAGGGGTTTGAGATGAGGGGAGAGAAAGACGAAGGATAAAAGTTATTTCTCCGCGAGGGGTAATATGACATTTCGATGCCGGTGTGTTCTCTAAACCTGCGGTACATCATTGAGCCGGAATGCTTACATTAAGACTGAGTTATCAGTTATCCATACGATGCCCACAGCTGTGCTTGCTTTTTCACCCTGGAGTCTACTGTGCAGACGTCACTCAGCTTGCTATTTCGCCGTACCGGTATCTTAGGAGTGAAAATGTGTGGTTTCCGGGAATAATGGCAATACAGCACTGGTATCGAGTTTTACCCAACATGATGCTGGATTTCTGCTCGTGTAGGTCATGTCATGTCCTCAATCCCTCTAAATCTGTGTGGGTAATTCAACGGGAAGCACGACCAACCGCCGTTTTGGGGTGTGTGATGCTCCTTAGTACTACATTGCAATGCAATAGCAGTACCTGAGTATAGGCAAATTATGATTCCTACTGAGCGCCCTCTTATTGAGTGTTGGTAGTGCTGTGCAGTGCATTACAGTATGCGGAGGCTCTCCGTCCACCGCGGGGATATGTCAAAAACCCACCAACTCCCAACCGCTCAGTGGGGGAGGGCTTGTGCCGGGAAGTCACTTGTACTACTAAAAAGAACTGTGATTAAGCGAATATTGGGGCGGCATCTTCGGCAGAATTTCAACCACCAAAAGTTAAATCAAGGCTTGAATGCTACGGTATTACTCCGCGGATGCCCCTCCCTTCGAATTTCGCCTGAACGGGGGCCGGCGGTCGAAGCGGTAGAAGGGGAAAGGAAAAAAGAAAACTCCAATCTTTCTCTTTCTCTACTCCTCCTGCTTTCTGCCAGGGGGGCATCATGTCATTTGACGTTTCCAAGGAGAGGCCATACACAGTTCGGGCCGGCTGATATCCGCCATTGGTTGAGAAAGCCTCTCCCCGCCCCCGCGCGAACCCCTCCCTCTTAGGTATATGCCTCTCAAATACGCTACTCCCACAAATTGGGTTTCCAATTCCTGTCGCTGATATCTTACAAGTTGGCACACTACATCATCCCGAGCGTTGATGTAGCTCCGGTTGTCAGATTGGTGTACTTCGTCGAAATTTCCAATAGAGCGGGGGATTGGTGTCCCCAGCATCGGGGATAGCCTGGCGGTGTTCGGGGCAAATTGGAAGTACAGTAGTGCGGAAATGGTGGTTTGCCATCCAAACATTGTGAAGCCCTGCGGAGCTCTCTAACGGACCCCCTCCAGAGTGTATTATAAGTTATCATCATACGGTCGTTAAGGACAATTCCCGTTTTACTCTTTTGATTTATCTCACTTTTTATCTCTAGTCCATCCTGCGAAAGGGCTGATGTGTCTCTCCCCCCTGACGACGGAAATTACATAAAATATGATGCATACGAGCGCGTGCATATTGGATATTGCGGGCGAATACTACTACAGAATAGCGAAAAAAAGGCACTTGCTGGTGAGGGCAGCTGGCATCCTAATTGAGTTGGGATGAACACCGCTCAACCAATCCTAGGCAGATTGAAATGATACGGTGCTCTGTTATATGCATTCCCCACTACCTGTACCTGACGGTTCGGAGTTGCTGGTTTGTATAACCTGCATAGCTCCGGAAGAAGCACGCACTTGTATGATAGAGGAGAAGCAAGCACGGTAATAACAAATTACGAAAAACAAAATAACACAGCTGTCTAAAGCCCTCCTTGTCCCTTACCCGGATCGTATATGTACATATGTGCTCGGCACGTTCCCGCTGCTTGTGATTTCAATTTAGATTCGAACCCAGATGAACCACGCGCCCTAGTAATATCATTCGAGGGCCCTACCTCAGTCGAGCATACAGCACCGCTCATAGCTCCCCATGGAATCTCCCGGTGAGAGTTGAGGCTTCACGTGATACCCAACGGATTGCAAGATGTGTTCCTTTCCTATGTGGGGGTTCATGTGTGAAGCTTAAAATTTTTTTGGGCGGACGAACTTGAGTCCTGCATGAATTATGCTTCCTACCATATTAATTGATGAGCGGCTAGGTGGGGTACTTCGCGCAGGAGCCAGGTCTCGGACCCCATGCTTTGGATCTTGAACAGGATTCTTGCTAGCGATTAACAAGGACAGAAACTTGTCGGGCTATGGTTGGTATATTGAGTGTGCGTAAGTTTGTTGCGCCGCCCTAGCTCGACGATGTGGCAGATGTGAGCGATATGGTGCCCCCTTGGTTTATTTTTCTTTACTTGCCGGTGCTCACGGGATTACCCCGCAGTGCCAATTGCAGAGCCATTATCTTTAACACCGTGTTATCGTGCTACTAGGCACCATACGGTGGGGGAGGGAGAGCTGGGGGGGGGGGGGGGGGGGGTGCGTTTTTGTTATTTATTTTTTTTTTAAAATTAACCAAAAAAAC
>Ga0307510_10000835_pt1 | contig 32198 bp, 28 predicted proteins | sample 12_EM_MG_FD_207224 | JGI IMG/M metagenome (GOLD analysis project Ga0307510, IMG submission 207224) | Populus trichocarpa ectomycorrhiza microbial communities from riparian zone in the Pacific Northwest, United States - 12_EM | ecosystem: Host-associated > Plants > Roots > Unclassified | place... | reverse complement strand
ACCCGCGACGGGCGCGAAGTCCGCCTTGGGATCGTAAGGCAGCGAATGGAACAGGCTGATGTTCGCCGCCTGCGTCGAATTCGTCGTCACAAAGGCGGTATAGCCGTCAGATTCCGCCTTCAGGACAGCGAGCGCGGCAAGATTGCCGTCCGCGCCCGGCTTGTTCTCGACCACGACGGTGGCGTTGGTGGCGGCACGAATGCTTTCGGCCAGGTGCCGGGTCACGCTGTCGGTGGCGCTGCCGGGCGGGAATGGTACGATCAGCGTGATGCGCTGCGAAGGATATGGTTCCGCAGACGCCGCCGGGAAGGACGCGACCAGGAGAAGCAGAACGGCGGCGATACCTCTCGTAAAATTGGCCCTCAAGCTGATCACCCCCTCTAATGGCTATTGGGCGGCATCACCCTCCCGGATCGGCCTCGACAGAATGGCCATGATAACGGCCTTGCCCGATATAGTACACACACGTACTATATGTGGAAACTAATGCAAGAGGGTCGGTTGGCCGATCAGCCGGTCGCTTTCGCGCACCGCGCCCGTCCCAACAGGAACCGTTGGCCATGAAGAACAACCGCAATCGTCAGGTCATTCTGAAATCCCGGCCGGCCGATATTCCCCAGGCCGACAATTTCGAAATCATCGAGTCCGACGTTCCCGATCTGCTGGATGGACAAATCCTCGTACACAATTCCTATCTTTCGGTCGAACCCGCCATGCGCGGCTGGGTCAGCAGTGTCGCCAATTATTCGGAGCCGGTGCGCATCGGCGAAGTGATGCGCTCATTCTCCGCCGGCGAGGTGCTGCAATCTACACATCCCGACTTCAAGCCGGGCGACAAGGTGATGGGCATGTTCGGGTGGCAGGAATTCGCTGTCGTCGCGCCTGCTGCCGTCACCCGTAAGGTCCGGGAAGAGGACCTGCCGCTTTCGCTCTCGCTCGGCGTCACCGGTCTTAACGGGATCACCGCCTATTTCGGGCTGCTCGACGTCGGCCAGCCGCGCCCCGGCGATACCGTGGTGGTGTCGACCGCGGCCGGCGCGGTGGGATCGGCGGTCGGCCAGATCGCGAAACTCTCCGGTTGCCGGACGGTCGGGATTGCCGGCGGGCCTGCGAAGGTCGCCCAGTGCCGAGAGCTGTTCGGCTATGACATGGCGATCGATTACAAGAGCGACAATCTGGAGTCCGCGCTCGCCACGGCCTGCCCAAGGGGTGTCAATCTCTATTTCGACAACACCGGTGGCGCCATCAGCGACATTGTCCTTCGCCATCTCGCCGTCGGCGCTCGCGTGGTGATTTGCGGAACCGCCTCGGTCTCAAGCTGGAGTCCCTGGCCCAACGGTCCGCGCGCAGAGCGTCATTTGCTGGTCAAGCGCGCACGCATGCAGGGGTTCGTCATCTTCGATTACGCGCCCCGGTTCGAAGAGGCCGTGGCCCGTCTGGCGCAATGGATTCACGATGGGCGATTGCGCTACTCCGAAGACATATTGAACGGCATCGAACACGCGCCTGGCGCAATCGCCGGGCTTTATCGCGGCGAGAATACCGGCAAGCGGCTCGTCAAGCTTCGCTGACAATTACTCGGTCTTGACATTACGCTCCTCGATTACCTTGCGCCAGGAAGGAATCTCCGCCGCAATGATGGCGGATAGTTCGGCGGGAGTGCTGGCCGTGGCCTCCACGCCATAGCCAAGGAAACGATCGCGCAATTGCGGCGCGGCCAACGTCGCACTGATCGCGGCGTTGAGCTTACCGATGACCTGAGGCGGCGTGCCAGCGGGAGCGAGGATCCCGAACCACGTTTCGACCGAAAACCCTTTCAGGACATTGCCGATGGGTGCGGCACCCGGAGCAACCGGAGAGATTCCAGGCGACGAAACGCCGAGCAGCTTCACCTTGCCGGCACGAATATGCTCGTTCAGCGTGTCGGACGTGGTTGTGAGCAAAATATCGACCTCGCTTGCGAAGATCGCGAGGGTCGTCGGCGCCTGGCCACGATAGGGAACGTGGACCATCTGTAACCCCGCCTGATTGAGGAAGCGCTCCGTGCTCAGATGTCCGAGCGAACCGGGCCCCGCGGTGGCATACAGCAGGGGTTTGCTCTGCGCCTTCGCGTAGGCGATCAGGCCGGCGACATCGCTCGCCGGCATCTTTTCGTTCGCAACCAGAACCAACGGCGCCTTGGAGACGAGCGAGACCGGCGCAAAGCTCTTCAGCGGATCGAAATCCACGCCTTTTTGCAGCAACGGAGCAATTGAGATCGGCCCGTTGTTCGCAAACAGCAGCGTATAACCATCCGCGTCCGCGCGTGCGGCTTCATTGGCGCCGGTCGTGCCCGCCGCGCCGCCGCGATTGTCGATGATGAGCGATTGGCCGAGAATCTTCGCCATCGGCTCCTGTAGCGCGCGCGCCATGATGTCGGTCGAGCCGCCGGCGGGATATGGCACAATAAGTCGGATCGGCCGCGACGGGTAATTGTCCGCGGCAGCAGTTCCGGCAAGGACCACAAGCCCGAGCGCAAGCGCAAAGAAATTAAATCGTTTCACGTCGATCCTCCCACCCAGTCGTCTTTTTGCTGTTCGATGTTGTCTTTGATTCTCCGGCCGGCCTTATTCCGCCGCCGCTATGGCAACCCTTCCGAATGCGCCGGAGGCGGCCGCCTTAGCAATTTCATCCGCCGACAGTCCGAGCACCCGTTCGAGTACGTCGTCGCGGTGCGATCCAACCGACGGAATTTCCCGCCCGATCGCGCTACGCGCACCCGACATCCGCCACGGGGCATTGACGCCCTTGAATTCGCCGGCGGCGTCAGCGATCGGCGCGAATGTACCGCGATCGGCCAGATCGGGATCGCCCAACGCCTCGGCCGGGTCACGAAAGCGCGCGCTTGGAATGCCGGCCTGATCGAGCATGGCGAGGCACTCGTCCATCGTGTGTTGCATGGTCCATTTTTCGATGACCTGCATCATGGCGGTCCAGTTCGCGCCGCGCGCCGGCACCGATGTGAACCGTGGGTCGGATGAAAGCTCCGGCAGGCCGGTCAGGTCGCGAAGGGCGGCGAAGTTGCGCGCCGACACCGGGGCGATCAAGATGTCGCCGTCCCTGGCGCGCACGGGCCCATAGGTCGGCCGCGCCATCGGTTTGGAGAATTGAGCTTCTTGCAGCTCATACACCAGAAGGTTCAGCATGCAGTCCATCAAGGCGACATCGATGCGCTGCCCTTCGCCGGTGCGCGAGCGCTGCACCATTGCCGTCTGAATTGCAGAGAAACCGAAAATGCCGCCGAGAATGTCGGCAACGAACACTGCACCCGCCGCCGGCCGGTCGCGATCGCCGGCATAGCGCATCAGCGCGCGATCGAAGCCGCTCTCGGCATGAACGATCATCGCATAGGCCGCGCGCTCGGCCTGCGGACCGGTCTGGCCGTAGCCGGAGATCGAGCAATAAATCAGTCTCGGATTGATCTTTCGCAGCGTATCATATCCGAGCCCCAGGCGTTCCATCACACCGGGTCGAAAATTCTCGACCAGGATGTCGGTGTTTTCGACCATGCGATGCACGAGATTGATCGCATCTGACGATTTCAGGTCGAGCGCGATACTCCGCTTGCCGGCATTAAGCTGGCCGAAATAGGCGCTGTGCCCGTCACGCACCGGCGCGCGCAGGCGCATCTCGTCGCCTTCCGGCGGTTCGATTTTGATCACTTCGGCGCCGACATCCGCCAGCAGCCTCGCGCAATAGGGCCCGGCGAGCATGATGGAGAAATCCAGCACCCGCACACCCTCGAGCGGCGATGTCGACGTTCGATCCTGCATGCTGTCAGCTCCTATCTCGGCAATCCGAGCCCGCGTTGGGCGATCAGGCTGCGCTGAATCTCGTTGGTCCCGATGCTGATGACCCACATCAGCGAGTGACGCAGGTTCTGCTCGAACCTTCCATTGTCGATTGCGCCCGGCATCTGCTCGGAAACGGCGGCGCGCATCCCGAGAATGTCGAGCGCCGCCTCCCCGAAGCGTTCCATCAGCTCGCCGGAATAGACCTTGCTGATCGCGCCATATTCCGGCGGTGTCACACCATCGGCCGCGAGTTCGGCGCAATGCATCATCAGTTGCCGTCCAACCTCGATTTCGCAGGCAAGCGTCGCCATCTTGTCGCGCACGATCGGATCCTGTCCCGGCGGTGGTCTATCGCCCGCGGCCGCCATGACATGCCGGCGCAGTTGTTCGAAGGCGTGGGCCACCTTCAACACGATGCCACCGCCGACCAGACCGCGCTCGAAGGCGAGCGCGCCGGTCAGAACTTTCCAGCCGCCATTGACCTCGCCGACGATGTTTTCCAGGGGGATGCGAACGTCGTCGTAGAAGATGTTGGCAAACGTGCCGTCATACATGGTGCTCGCCGGCTGGATCGTAATGCCCGGCGCACTCATCGGGACGATGAACATGCTGATGCCGGCGTGTGCCGGCTTTGCATTCTTGTCGGTTCGCGCCGCGAGGAACATGTATTTCCCCCACCAGGTCGTGGTCCAGATCTTCTGGCCGTTGATGACCCAGTGCTCGCCATCCTGCACCGCGCTGGTGCGCAGCGCGGCGAGGTCGGAGCCGGCCTGGGGTTCGCTGTAGCCCATGCCGTGCATGGCTTCGCCACACAATATCTCCGGCAGGTATTTTTGCTGCTGCTCCGGCGTGCCGAACATCATCATGGCGTTGGCCTGGATCGATGCGCCGAACCGTGGCGCCTCGCCCTGCTCCATCGTCTCCATGAAAGCGATCTGCTCCAACGGAGAACGGCCCTGCCCGCCGAATTCCTTTGGCCAGCCAAGGCCGATCCATCCGGTCTTGCCTATGTCACGTGCGAAGTCGGCGTCGAACTCACGCTTCTCGAATGGCTGTTCGTCGAACGCGGCCTTCCTAGCTCCCGACCAGTTCTGATCGAGCCATTGCTGCACCTGTTCACGCAGCGCGTTGCCGGCCGGACCGAGATCGTATTGCGGCAGCGGCGCGCCGCCGCGATCCAGCAGGTAGGAAGCCAGCCTCCGCCGCGCATCGGGCGCCCCACCGAGCGCGACCGTGTCCAGGTGCACGCGCTTGAAATGTTGCGCCGCCTCGTGCTCTTCGGCATAGCCGATAGCGCCGAGCGTATGCTGGGTCTCGAGCGATACGCGCCGCAGCGCGTCGCTGCCGAAGGCAACCGCGCAATCGACGAAATAGCGCCAGTTGCGGTCCCCAGTGTCGTGCAGCCTGGCCGCATGATCCAGGATGAGGCTGGTGCCTTCGAGCGCGATCAAGCCATTCGCAAGCTTGTGCTGGATCGCCTGGAATTTTCCGATCGGTTGCCCGAACTGGTGACGCTCCTTGGCGTAATTCACGGCCAGTTCGAACGCGCGCCGGGCGGCACCGTGTGCCCGCGCCAGCAATGCGATCTGGGCTTTCAGGCGAAGATCGTCGAGGTCTCCGCTTTCAAGCGGAAGCAGCGTCAGCGGCACCGAGTCCAGCCTCACCTCGCACAGACCCCACACGCCCATGGCGCGCGTCGGCACCAGATCGATACCGGGAGCGTCCAGTTGAATGAGGGCAAGTTGGGACTCGTCGACGGCCACCAAGAGATGTGTCGCACTGGCCGCCTCGACGAAGCGAAGCGCCCCGGTTCCGCGCCGGCCGTCAATACGGATCGAGCCCGCGCCCGCATCAGTGTCGCGGGCACCGAAGCAGAAAGCGGCCACCGCCGCGCCGGCGTGCACCTTTTCCAGCAATTCGCCCGCGCCGTCGGCCGTTGATCCCGAAAGCGCAAGATTGGTCAGCGCAGTGGACCACATCGGTGCGGGACACGCAGCACGGCCAAGTTCCGCCATCACCACCAGGATTTCGCGAAGCCCGCCTTCGCCGCGGCCGGAGCCCAGCACATCAACCCCCTGCCCGGCGAGCTTGCGCCAGATCGCGGAGACATCGTTCGGGGAAGGCGGTTCCCTGCCGCTGCCTGCGGTCCAATGCGCCGCGAGAAACCCGCGCAGGGAATCCCGAAGCATTTTGGCGATGTCGTCGCCCGGGAGTTCGGTCGCATCCATGCGAGACTAGGCCTTGCCGTATTTCGGCTTACGTTTCTCCTTAAACGACATGGTCGCCTCTTTGTGGTCGGCCGTTTCGAACGTCACCTGCTCAAGCGCCATCGAGGCTTCGAGCATCATATTCACGCGATCCTTGACGATCTGATTGATCGACAATTTGGTCCATCGGATCGCCCAGGTCGGACCATTGGCGAGTTCGGTCGCGATTTCGCGGGCCTTGGCGAGCACCTCGGCGCGCGGCGTAACGTGATTGACCAGCCCGATCCGCTCGGCCTCCGCGCCTTTCAGAAGGGTGCCGCGAATCAAGTACTCCTTGGCCTTGTTGATGCCGATCAGCAGCGGCCAGATCACGGTACCGCCGTCGCCGGCGACCAGGCCGACGCGCGAGACGTGCGTGTCGCCGATGCGGGCATCTTCGGCCATCACCGTGATGTCGCAAAGAAGCGCGTGGGTCGCGGCCAGGCCGATGGCGTCGCCGTTGATCGCCGCGATGATCGGCTTGTCGAGTTCGAGCTGGCGGGTGACGGCGCGTCGGCTGATCATGGGATCGTGTACCTCGCCCTCCTCAAGAACGTCTCCGCCGGGACGCTCTGACATCGCCTTGACGTCGCCACCAACGCTGAAGAAGTCGCCGGCCCCTGTCAGCACCACGACACTTACAGCATGATCATCGCCAAGATCGTCCCAGATGGTCCGCAGTTCGCGGATCAGCTTCTGATTGATGGCGTTGCGCGCTTGCGGCCGGTTCAAGGTCACGGTCGCGACCTTGTCCGACACTTCAACCTTCAGGCATTCATATTTGGTGTAATTGGACACGTTTACCTCCGTTGTTATACTTTTTCGAGCGCGGATCGAACCATCCTCTGCTATCTGCGCATTCCGGGCTGTACCTCCGCCAACGCGACGTGAAGCGACATCGCGCCGGGATCCTGTTCCAGCATCCGCTGCACCGATTCCAGATGTGTACGCATCAAGCGCGTCGCCGTCGCAACGTTTCGGGCACCCAGCGCCGCCACGAATCGCCGCCGCTTCTCCGCCAGCCGCGCCATCGCGACGCCGCTCGACGAGACCTTGGCATAAACGAAGCGCATGTGAATTTCCGTGACCGAATCCATGATCATGGCGATCACCTTGTTTGCGGTCGACGCAGCGAGCAGTTTGTAGAATTCGCGCGAGCATTCGACGCGGTCCAGCAACCGCCCTTCCCGCGTCGCATCCTCGGTACGCCGAATATTGGCTTCGAGCGCGTCGAGATCGGCTTTTCGCGCATTGGCACAGGCCAGCCGCACCACGAGATCGAGAACGTGAACCCGTGCTTCCGACAATTCCCGGACCGAGATCGTGCCGAGACTCAGCATGTCCCGCATGACGCCGTTCATGCGGCTGGTATCACCGGCCTGAATGAAGGCTCCGCCCTTGACGCCCTTCTGCAGCCGAAGCACGCCGGCCATCTCGAGGCTGCGCAAGGCCTCGCGCAGGACGTTGCGGCTGACGCCGAGCTGCTGGGCCAGATCGCGTTCGGGCGGCAGCTTGTCGCCCGGCTTGAGGACGCCGAGCGCGAGTTGCTCGCGGATGCGCTCGCAGATTTCCTCGAACGCACGCCGTGTGTGGATCGGCCGGAATTTCGGCGCGGCCGGCGCTCCAGCCGCGCGGTGATCAGGGACCCGCTCGCGCCGACTGGGCGACGAGGACCTGGGACGGGCGGGCGTACGAGGGCTTGACTTGGTGCTCATGCGGTGAATTATTAAATGGATCACCCATTCAATGGAAGTCCCTATTATGGGCTTCCCGCAAAAAAGTTGGCCCAGGGATCAGCATGAGCTTCACCGAGGAGCAGATCGCGTTCCGCGACACCGTGCGGAAGATGGTCGCAAAGCACGTCGCACCGATCGCGGCCGAGATCGACGAGACCGACCGCTTTCCGCTCGAACTCGTGAAGTTGTTCGGCGAGATGGGACTGATGCAGCTCTGGGTGCCGGAGCACTACGGCGGCCCGAACGGCAATCTGACCATGGCCTGTATCGCCCGCGAGGAGATCTCCAGGGCCTCGCCGGCCTGCGCCTCGATCGCAGCACTCAACACCATGTTCATCATGCCGCTGCTTCACTTCGGCTCCGAGGAGCAGCGAGCCAAATACCTGCCGATCATCGCCAAGGGCGGGGTCGTCACGGCGATCGCGATATCCGAGCCCCAGGCCGGCTCCGACGTCACCGCGATCAACACGCGCGCGCGGAAGGACGGCGACAGCTACGTCCTCAACGGCCGCAAGCAATGGTGCAGCTATGGCGTCGTCGCCGACTACATCGTGGTGATGGCTCGGACCAGCGACGCCCCGGGCGCCGATGGGATCAGCGCCTTCATCATCGAACCGAAGAGGATGTCAGGGATCTCGTTCGGACGCCACGAGCGCAAGATGGGCTTCCGCGGCGCGCCAAACACACCGATCTTCTTCGACAATGTCCGCGTCCCCGCGGAGAATTTGGTTGGGGAGGAAGGCAAGGGTTTCCGGGCGTCGATGCGCGCGCTCGACCTTAACCGCCCGACCATCGGTGCCCAATCCGTCGGGTTGGCTCAGGGTGCACTCGAGGCGTGCGTTACCTATGCCAAGGAACGCAAGCAGTTCAAGAGGTCGATCTCGGAGTTCCAGGGCGTGCAGTTCATGCTGGCCGATATGGCCATGCAGATCGAGGCTGCGCGTGCCCTCGTCTATGAATGCGCCCGAGCCGGCGATGCCGGCGACTGGAAACGCCTCAACGTGCTCGCCAGCATGGCCAAATGCGTCGGCAGCGATATGGCCATGAAGGTGACAACGGACGCCGTCCAGATCTTCGGGGGCTACGGCTACACCATGGACTATCCGGTCGAGCGCATGATGCGCGACGCCAAGCTGACCCAAATCTTCGAAGGCACCAACCAGATCCAGCGCGTGGTCATCGCCCGCGAGCTGCTTCGATAACGAAATCATAATTGCGATCTCCGGCCGCAATTACGATCTGGTAAGGTCGAGGCGTAGCTGCAGTCGTTCAGCGTGCGCTCCCAACCTCACTCGCACGCGGGCAACTGCTGAAGGTCTGCGGATTCTCCCAGTCGAGAGACGATGGTCAGCGTCGGTCGAACGGCATGTCTTAGCACTATAATTCAGACGTTCAGGCCAACCAACGCCTGCGGCGGCGGTAGTGCTTGACAGCGTGGTAGTCAGTCCGATTGCCGCCGCCAAGGTATGCCGCATCGATATCGGGGTTGGCCCGCAATATCTCGGCGGTCCCGTTCATAATGATCCGGCCGTTCTCGACCAGATATGCAGAGTGCGCGATCTCGAGCGCTGCCGCGGTATTCTGTTCGACCAGAAGCACTGCGACTTTGGTTTCGGCGTTGATCTTGCGCACGATGTCGAAGATCTCATCATGGTCGCTCCCCGCCTGATCGGCTTGCGTCGGGCGCTGGAATTGGCCTTGCTTTCCGATGTCTGTGGCGCGGAGGCGTCACTGCTTTTGTCAAAAAGAAAGTCGCCGTATTTAGGGGAGCATAACGCGCTAAGGGGAGCGGCTGTTGCAGCTCGAGATGTCCGCATGGTCGCTTGCGGCGGCGATTGGTGCAACAACTAGACCGGTTCGCCAGGGCTATTCATTCAGACGAGCACTCGATATCATCTATTACCACTCAGCTCACGTCGGTGATCTAGTGAAGGTTCGCTTTGCGTCAGAGTAACCTTTCCATAATCGCTCATGATGCGAATTTGAGCTGCCGAATCGCCACGTATCGCTGGCAGTGAGACCCCATCGCAGAATGTCGTAGATTATCGCGAAATATGGCGCGCCACTGCGAAGGGATGTCCTCTCGAGGTCGCCTGTCGGGCGCCGAGCACTGGAGCGACTCGAACCCCGAGGCTATCCGCTGGGCGAACTGCAGGACGGCGCCAATTACGCAGAAATGCGTCATTTGACCGGTTGTCCGATTTGTTCGCCGCAGTACCCTATTCTACGATGAGAGCGTAACAGACCTGCCCGAGTAGCTTCCGCGGTATATGTTGGGATGAAACCACAGAGATAAGCCAATATGGTCGATGTAATGCACGACGCTGTTTAGGTCGATTCTGGAACGAGCATTAGAAGCTCCATTTCCAAACGCGCCAAAAAATTTGGCAGGAATAGAGTTGCTTACATAACGAACTCAGCAGCTTAAGGGCTGGCTGGGGCGGGAGGGATCGAACCTCCGAATGGCGGAATCAAAACCCGCTTGATTATTCAACGATTTCAAAGCGCATTTGGAAAAAAAGCCCAAGATGCCCTCTAGCAATTCCAATAGGTTGGCAGCCATTTCCAAATAAGCAAGCAGTCCTTGCAGGGAGAAGCATTCCCACAAATCTGCGCGGCGGGCTCCGCCTGCGCGCTCAAGAGCTTCAGGGTCGAGGGGATCTGCATCGAGGCTCTCATTGCGCTTGCGATGCGCGATTGGTCCCCATTTGCCCCTCTCAGAGCCTTACCGATTTTGAATTGGGGCGGGATCCCCTAGGGAGGAGTGAAAACCTTGGATATCAATAGGTTTGCCAGTTTTTCGTCGGTCAAATAGCGCATTGAAACACAATGGGTATTTTCGCGATTGGCAAACTTTCATACGCTCAGTCAGTCCAATCCATCATGGGCAAGTTTGAGCTAGCTAAAGAAAGCGTCGGCGAACAAGATCACATCAACTTGCGTACGTTCGAAGGCACTAGGAGCCGGCAATAGGTTCAAATCGAGGAGCGCAACCACCGATACCGACATTCGTAGCCGTTTGAGGGTTTAAAAAAACCGTGAGGATGGCCAATCAAGTTAAGCGGTTATTCTATCGGAAACGACCGCGGGTGGCATGGTCGTCTGGAGGGCGAGACGAAGACCGTTTCGGCTGGGAAAGTGTTATCCAAGACTCACTGCCCCGGGCAGCCCAGTGCTCAATGCGGGGGAAGTCGGTGGAGCGCTACGGTCCTTCCCCCACCAACCTATCTTGCGAATTGTCCTTCAGTCTTCCGCGCGGCAGGTTTTGTAGCGACCTCAAAACGAATTAATGCACCGCCGTCTGGTCTCCAGGTCCGCCTTGCTAATTGCGGGCACTCCATAATTGCTTTTGACCCAGATTTTATCTCACTTTCAGGATATCTAACTTTCCGCGCGGTCACGGATGGCAAGCCGGCGACGCGTGGGAAACAGCGTCAGATTGAAACGCTCCGAAACAAAGCCCCAAATTCCTTTTGGCGCGAACAGCATTACAAAAATTCCGAGCGTGCCAAGGAGAATAAGATACGACGCGCCGAAGTCGGCGAGATAGCGCTGCATCAGATAGAAGATGATGGTGCCGACCAGCGGGCCTTCCATCGTACCGATGCCGCCAATCACGACGATGAAGATGACATAGGCGGTCCAGTCGAGCACCGAGAAGGCTGCGTCCGGCGAGATGCGCGCCTTCTGCAGGTAGATCAGCGCGCCGATCATGCCGGTCATGGCCGCGGTCGCGACATAGACGGCGAGCTTGACGCGATAGATATCGACACCGAGGCCCGCCGCCGCGGCCTCATGGTCGCGGATCGCACCCAGCGCCAGGCCGCGGCGCGAACGGAGGATGAGATAGACAAGGGCTAGCGTGCCGGCCGCCAACGCCAGCGCCACCCAATAGGAGATGATGTCGCGCGCCGCCGGCGTGCGCACGTCAAGCACGGACTTGACCAATTCGATACCGGGTACGGTCGACGTGACGGATGGCGTGAGCGACGTTCCGGTGCCACCCCCAAGCGGCTTGAACTGGGCGAAGACCAGGCGATAGACCTCGGCCACCACCCAGGTGCCGATCGCGAAATAAGCGCCGTGCAACCGAAAGACGATCAGCGCAGTCGGCAGCGCGAACAGCGCGGAGATAACGCCCGCGATGGGAATGGCGAGCAGCGGATTGATGCCGCCGAGCAGCGTGAGCGCGAACAGGAGATAGCCGCCGAGCCCGACGAAGGCCTGTTGGCCGACGGAAATCAGGCCGGCGTAACCCGCGAGCAAATTCCAGCATTGCGCCAGCGCCAGCATGTAGAACAGGAAGATCAGATCCTGAATCAGGTTGCGGCCGGCGAAGACCGGAAGCAGAACCAGCGCCAGCAGAATGACGATGGCGGCCACCGCAGCCACGCGCGAGCCACGATCCGCGGTCTCGATGCGGAACGCTTGCGTCGGTTTCGCGGCGGCATCATCCATCGTCGGCCTCCCTCAGTCCTGCGCGCGGGGAAACAAGCCGCGCGGCCGTAGCACCAGCACAACGAGGAAAGCGAGATGGCCTGCCAGGATCTGCCATTCCGGGTCGATGCGCGCGCCGACGGTCTGCGCCAGGCCGAGAACGATGCCGCCCGCCAGCGTTCCCCAAAAACTGCCGATGCCGCCGATGATCACGGCCTCGAAGGCATAGAGAAGCCGCGCGGGACCGATCGTCGGATCGAAGTTCGCCCGCAGCCCGAGAAAGAGCGCCGCAATCGTGATCGCGACGAAGGCAAGGCCCATGGCTGTCGCAAAGATTCGCCTGTGATCGATTCCCATGAGCTGGGCGACTTCGAGATCATCCGACGTGGCGCGGAAGGCGCGCCCGATCGACGTACGGTAGAAGATGAAGTTGAGGAGCACAATCACAACGATGGCGGACAACAGCGTCAGCACCGGCACCACACCCACCGCAATGCCACCGCCAAGCGGGATCGACGCCGTCTCGATCGCACCGGAGTGCAGGCGCTGACTGTCGGCCGAAAAGATCTGCAACAGCCCGTTCTGGATGATGATCGACAGACCGAAGGTGACGAGCAGCGGCGGCAGCAGTTCGCGGCCGAGCGTGCGGTTCAGCAGTACATGCTGAAGCGCGAAGCCGATGACGAACAGGATTGGAAGCGCGATCAGGACCGCGACGAAAGGATCGAGGCCGAGCTTACCCGCGACGACCAGCACCGCAAAGGCGGCGAGCACGATGAGGTCGCCATGGGCGAGGTTGACCAGCCGCATCACGCCGAAGATGAGCGACAGCCCCGCCGCGAACAGCGCGTAGAGGCCGCCGAGCAGAACACCCTGGATCAATGCATCGAGCCAGCCGGTCATGTCATGATCCGAAATATGCGCGGTGGATCTGGTCGCGCGTCAGGTCCCGGGGGCGGCCTTCGAGCGACTGACGGCCTTCCTGGAAACAGTAGACGCGGTCGGCGACCTTCATCGCCTGGACGATGTCCTGCTCGACCAGCACGACGCTGGTGCCCTCCGCCTTGATCTGCGGCAACGCCGCGTAGATGTCGGAGATGATGATCGGCGCGAGTCCAAGGCTGATCTCGTCGCACAGAAGGATGCGCGGATTCGACATCAGGGCCCGGCCGATCGCGGCCATCTGCTGCTGCCCGCCCGACAGGGTCGGCGTCGCCGATGCGCGCCTCTCTTTGAGGATTGGAAACAGCGAATAGACACGATCGAGTGTCCATGGCCCCTGCATTTTTCGACCGTAGCAGCCAATCAAGAGATTCTCTTCCACGGTGAGTGAGGGAAACAACCGCCTCCCCTCAGGCACGAGCGCAACGCCGAGCTTGACGATGTCGGCCGCGGGCCGCGAGCCGATCGGCTTACCATCAAGCAAAACGCTGTCGGCTGGGCTCGGAATAAGGCCGGCGATCGCCTTCAGGAAGGTCGACTTCCCTGCCCCGTTCGCGCCGATGAGGGCGATGGTCTCGCCGACGTTGAGGCTCGCGTCGATCCCATAAAGCGCCTGGAAGTCGCCGTAAAAAGCCGTGAGCTTGCACGTCTGAAGAAGCGGCATGCGTTACGCCTCGATACCGATATAGATTTGATGGACCTCGGGCAATTGCATCACTTCCTTCGGCACTCCTTCCGCGATCTTGCGCCCGAAATTGAGCACGACGAGCCGATCGACCACGGCGAGCAAGGCCTGCACGATGTGCTCGATCCACAGGATCGCGACGCCGGTCTGCCGAATCTCGCGAATGGTCGCGACAAGCTCGAGGCACTCGCCCTCGGTCAGCCCACCGGCGATCTCGTCCAGCAGCAGCAGCCGCGGTGCCGTGGCAAGTGCGCGTGCCATTTCAAGCCGTTTCCGTTCCAGCAAGGTGAGCGAACCCGCGAGCGAATTGGCGCGTTTCAACAAGCCCAGCCGTTCGAGGATCTCGCCGCAGGACTGGGCAACCTCGCGCTCCGTCTTGTGGCGGCCATGGACCGCGCCGACCAGCAGGTTCTCGAACACGGTGAGCTTCTCGAACGGCTGCGGGATCTGATGGGTGCGGCCGATGCCGGCCCGGCAGCGTCCTTGCGGCGGCAAGCCAGCGAGATCACGTCCGTCGAAGCGAATGCTGCCGCCGCCCAGCGAAAGGCCGCCGGCGATCAGGTTAAACAGCGTGGTCTTGCCCGCGCCGTTCGGCCCAATGATGCCGACCGCCTCGCCCGGCGCGATCGCAAAATCGAGATCATCGGCGACAATGATCGAGCCGAAGCTTTTCTTGAGATCCGCGACTTCCAGCAGCATGATATGTCAACGCGTCGCTCGATCAGGCGATGGCCTCCATCTGGCCTGCCACGGGGATCGCCGGCGCCGTCTTGTTGTCGGTGATGACGATATCGTATTTGCCGTCCTTGAACCGCCACTGACCGCCGACCAGCGGCGTCTTGGCGACGTTCTTGGCGGCAAACGGCGGCAGGTTTGCACCACCCCACTGCACCTTGCCGACGACCGTGTCGAGATTGGTTGCGGCAATCGTCGCAGCAATCGCCTTGGGGTCGCGGTCCGGTGCGCGCTTGAGCACATCGACGGCCACTTCGAACAACGCATGGGCGAAGCCGATCGGCTGCGTCCACTGCTTCTTGGTCGCACCCTCATAGGCGCCGGCAAGATCCTTGGCGCTCACGCCCGTCAACGACGATTTGAACGGATGGTTCGGTGACCACCAGACTTCCGAAGACAGGTTGTGCCCATCCTTGCCCAGCGCCTCGACGGCGACGGGGAACAGGATCGCCTTGCCGATCGAGGCCACCTTCGGCTTGAAGCCCTGCTGCAGCGCCTGCTTCCAGAAGGTGGTGAAATCCGGCGGCAGCACCACACCGGTGATGATCTCGCAATTGGCCGACTTGAACGCGCCGATCTGCGCGGAGAAATTGTCGGTGAGATTCTGGTAACGGCCGGGATCAGTGAGCTTGTAGCCGCCCTTGTCGAGCACCGGCGGGAAACCGACGACTTTGTCACCCCAGGCGTTGCCGTCACCATCGTTTGGAAACAGCCCGCCGACGGATTTGTTGGTCGCGACCTGGCTCCACATGTTGGTGAAGACAGCGATGACGTCCTCGAGCCCCCAGAAGAAATGATAGGTGTAGTTGAAGCCTTTCCAGGCGGGCGGACCGCCGCCGGGATTGGCCTGACGGCCGATGAACCAGGGCTGCCATGGCGCGACGGTGGAGATGCACGGCACCTCCTCGATCTCGCATTGGGTCGAGACCGGGTTCGTGGTCTCTGGCGTCGATGCCACCAGCATCAGATCGATCTTGTCCTGGACGATCAGACCTTTCGCAACTTCTGCAGCGCGGTTCGGATTGGACTGGCTGTCCTTCACGACGACCTCGACCGGCACCGTCGCGTTGCCGATCTTGAGACCAGCCTTCGCCGTTTCCTTGAAATTGGCGATGATGAAATTGTCGGCTTCCGCAAAGGCTGCGAGCGGCCCGGTGAGCGGTGAGACATAACCGAGCTTGATCGCACGCGTCTGCGCGATCGCCGGCGACTTCAATCCAACCGACAGTGCGGCGCCCGTTGCGGCCGAGTATTTCAGGAGCGTGCGGCGATCGATCGGATGACGACGAGTCGCACCGGTCTTGTGGCAGGTCATCTGCGCGTCCTCCCCTCTGGATGCGCCGGATTCTCATCGTGGATCGATTGACACACGGGCCGGCGTTCGATATTCGAACAATAGTTCGTATGTCGACCAGTCTCTTCCAGAGCCGAAATGGAGTCAACAGGCCGCATTATGACACAAGCCCCGCAACGCGAAGGCGATCCTGAGGACAAAGAATTCATGACAACGCTTGCCAAGGGCCTCGCGGTGCTCGGCGCGTTTGGCCGACATCGTCCGACGATGACCTTGTCGGAGGCCGCAGGGGTTGCAGACCTGTCGCGGGCCACCGCGCGCCGCGTGCTGCGCACCCTCACCCAGCTTGGCTATGTCGAGCAGGACGGCCGGACGTTTTCGCTGTCACCGCGCATCCTGGATCTCGGCTTCGCCTATTTATCGACGCAGAGCTGGATCGATCGCGCGCTGCCCTTGATGCGGGAGCTGAGCGAACGTCTCGGCGAATCCTGCTCGGCCGCGATCCTGCAAGGTAACGACATCGTCTATGTCGCGCGCGTGCCGGCCCGCCGCATCATGTCGGCGGCACTGTCCGTCGGCAGCCGGCTGCCTGCGCTGCACACCGCGCTGGGCCGGATCATGTTCGGCTATCTCGACGAGGCCGAGATCTGGCGACGACTGATGTCGCAGCGCATCGAGGCCTACACCCCGCAGACCATCACAGACCTGCAAGCCTTGTTCGATCGCATCCGCGCCGATCGCGCGCAGCGATTTTCGATCGTCGATGAAGAGCTAGAGCGCGGCCTGCGTGCGTTGGCCGTGCCGGTGCTCGATCGCGGCGGACAGGCGGTCGGCGCCATCAATCTATCGACGCACTCGACGCGAACGACCCGCAACGAAATGCGGGAGCAGTTTCTGCCCGAGCTCAGCCGCATCGCCGAACAAGTCTCCTTGATGACCGTCTGACACAGCCCTCCCCTTGCCAACAGGCGGGAGCGGCCGTATCTTCATGCGAAGTTCGAAATACGGACAATCGTTCGATAATCGAACAGGATGGAGAGATCATGTGATGGCAGGCAAGGCGCCGGGAAACGCGGCATTGGCAATTCCGCCGGAGCACACGGGCAACGTCAAAGTCACGCGCCCGCAAACCGGTGCGGAATATCTGGACTCGCTGCGCGACGATCGCGTCGTCTACATTTACGGCGAGCGGGTCAAGGACGTCACCACGCATCCGGCCTTCCGCAACACGGCGCGTATGGTCGCACGCCTCTACGACGCGCTTCACGACGACAAGCGCAAGGACAAGCTCCTGCTGCCCACCGACACCGGCAATGGCGGCATGACGCACGCCTTCTTCAAGGCGCCGAAGTCCATGAACGACCTGATCGCCGGCCGCAATGCGATCGCCGAGTGGGCCAAGATCACCTATGGATGGATGGGACGTGCACCGGACTACAAGGCCGCGTTCCTCGCGACGCTCGGCGCGAATTCCGATTTCTACGAGCCGTATCAGGACAACGCCAAGCGCTGGTACAAGTTCAGCCAGGAACGCGTACCCTTCATCAACCACGCGATCATCCACCCGCCGGTCGATCGCGACCGCCCGCCGAACGAGGTCGCCGACGTCTGCTGCCATGTCGAGAAAGAGACCGACGCCGGCCTGATCGTGTCCGGCGCCAAGGTGGTCGCGACCGGATCGGTGCTGACCAACTACACCTTCGTCGCGCATCACGGGCTCATTCCGCTCCAGGACAAGAAGTTCGCAACCGTGTTCATGGTGCCGACCAACGCGCCCGGCGTGAAATTCATCTGCCGCACCTCGTACGAGATGAGCGCGAGCGTGATGGGCAGTCCGTTCGACTATCCGCTTTCGAGCCGGCTGGACGAAAACGACGCCGTGTTCATCATGGACAAGGTGCTGGTGCCCTGGGAGAACGTCTTCGTCTATGGCGACATCGAGAAGGCGAACAACTTTTTCCCGCGCACCGGCTTCCTGCCGCGATTCGTCGTGCACGGCTGCACGCGACTTGCCGTCAAGCTCGACTTCATCAGCGGGCTATTGCTGAAAGCGACTGAGGCCGCCGGCACCAAGGACTATCGCGGCGTGCAGGCCAATGTCGGCGAAGTCATCGCCTGGCGCAATCTGTTCTGGAGCCTGTCGGACGCCATGGTCCGCGATCCCAAACCATGGATCGGCGACTATGTGCTGCCAAACATGGATCCCGGCAACGCCTATCAGATTATCGCCACCATGGCCTACACGAAGGTCAAGTATCTGATCGAGCAGACCGTTGCCTCCGGCCTGATCTACCTCAACAGCCACGCCAGCGATTTCAAGAATGACGAGATCCGTCCCTATCTCGATCGCTACTTGCGCGGCTCCAACGGCTACAAGGCCGAGGAACGCGTCAAGCTGCTCAAGCTGCTGTGGGATTGTATCGGCAGCGAATTCGGCGGACGTCACGAACTTTACGAGATCAATTACGGCGGTTCGACCGAAGAGATCCGTCGCTACTGCCTGTTCGGCGCGCAAGCCTCCGGCAATGCCGATCGCTTCAAGGGCTTCGCCGAAGACTGCATGGCAGAATATGACCTCGACGGCTGGAAGGTGCCCGACCTCGCCGATCCCGGCGCGCTCAGCTATCACGTGATGCGAAAGTAACCGACGATGTAAGAAACCGGAGCAGCGTCATAACTGCTCCGACATCGGGTCTTACCGGACTATGGTGACATGAACACGCTGATATCATCTTCTCCAGGGCAAGAAGGCCGAAGCTCGACTCCGCGCGGCACCGCCATGAATTCCAGGCACTTCCGGTCGGTCATGGGGACTTTTGCAACCGGGGTCGCCATCGTCGCGACCGAGTGGAAGGGCGAGCTTTTCGGCGCGACGATAAACTCGCTCACGTCGGTGTCGCTGGAGCCTTGCATGCTTCTGGTCTGCACGAGCGAAGGCAGCGCAACAGGCACGGCCATTCGGAAACGAGAATTGTTCTCAGTCAACATTCTCGGTCAACATCAATCCGATCTGTCCGCTCGCTTCACCGGAAATCAGAAGAGCCGATTTGAAGATCTTGCCGTTGCCTTCAGCGCGGACGGGCTCCCGCTGTTGCAGGGAGCCGCCGCCCAAATGTGTTGCCGGGTCTCTGCGGTACACAAGGCAGGCGACCACGATATCATTCTGGGCGAGGTACTCTCGGGCGAAGAGCTCGCTTGCACTCCGCTTGTCTTTCACAAAGGCGCTTATGGAAGCTTTCAACGCACTTGATTCAAGCTCCTGCTCCAAAATCTCCGCTTTGGGCCGATAGCGCTGAAAAACTCGGCGGACTGGAGGACGGAATTATTTGATGCTGCTGTGCCGTCCTTCGGACAGAGACTCGCTTCCCGCGGTCATTCCATAACCGCTCATTCCGCGAATACAACCGCCGAACAACGCACTACCTGAGCTACGCTTTCTCCCGCCGGTTCGTCGTGGCAGCCTTCCCAGCCACTCCCGGCGCGAAGCCGTGTAAAAACAATTCGACCGCCATATCGGCGAATTCCTGCGGACCGATCCCGCCCTTGGGGTCATACCAAGTGTAGGTGTAGTTGATGATGCCGAACAGGATCATCGTGTAGATCTTCTTGGTGCGCCTGACGATCCGCCCCTCGGCGTCAAGCCTGACAAGAAGGTCGGTGACGATATCGACGAGCTGCCGCTCGAGATCCTTGATGGCCTGCTGCTCATCCTCGTTCAGGAATGAGAGGTCGTGAATCAACACGCGCTGCTCATGCGGCGATTTGGCGTTGACCTCGACGACCGCGCGAATGACGTTTTGAAACTGAGTCAGCGTCGGACCGCCGGCAGCCACCGCGGTTTCGACGTGCTGGATCATTTCCCGAATATGCGCGTCAAGGATCGCGAACAGGATCGCTTCCTTGGAGTCGAAATAATGATAGAGCGCGCCGCGCGACAGCTTGCAGGCATCGGCGAGGTCGGCGATCGAAGCGCGCATATAGCCCTGGGCCGAAAACAACCTGGCGGCATTGGTCAAAATGCCGAGATGGATGCCGTCGTAGTTTTCAGAGCGTGTCCGCGCCATCGGATAGTACCCGCTTCCATTCAGCTTTGCTCGTATTCGCAAAGGCCATGCTTAACTGATTCACCAGCCTTTTTTCAGATACTTGGCCTTCGGGCCCACCGCGGTTTCGGCCAGGCGAGCTCCAAATCTAACAACCGGCTCCTTATCGCAAAAAATTATTTGAACGGCTAGTCGGATTATAATAGAATATCCAAATCAGGGACAGCCTGGATCAACCGTGCAGCGGGTTTGGGAGGTGGAATGACGGTCGTTCGTGCGGATGCTGTCGTGATCGGGGCCGGCGCGGGCGGACTTTGCGCTGCGGCGCGCCTTTCCCATGCCGGGCTTCATACCCTCGTCGTCGATGACAAGGACCGGATCGGCGGGCGGGCCTCGACCGAACAGATCGACGGCTTTACGATCAATATCGGTGCCATCGCGATCGAACTGGGCGGGGTGTTCGAGGAGACCTTTAATACCGTCGGCGCGCCGCTCGATATCCGCACCCCCGAGCCCGCCAGCTCCTTCTTTATCGACGGCAAGTTGATCGATGTCGGCCGTGGCGGCTGGTCGCTGCTGCTCGGGCAACTGACCAAACAGGCGTCGCGCATCCTGGAGAAATTTGCCGATGCCCGTTCCGGCAACCTTCCCGACGGACGGCAATCGACCGAGGACTGGCTCAAGACCTACACCAGCAATGCCTCGGTGCATGCGATCTTCCGCAACCTCTGCGCGGCGATCTTCGCCTGCAACGCCGATGAGCTGCCGGCGCGCGCCTTCCTGACCTATTTCACCAGCAAGGGCGCCTTCAAGCGTTTTGGATTCTGCCCGCAGGGCACGATCGGCGTCTGGAATGCGCTCGGAACCGCGATCAAACGCAATGGCGATATCTGGCTGTCGACGCCGGCCATACAGATCCACACGACCGATGGCCGCGTCGATGGCGTGACCGTCATGCGCGATGGTCAGAGCGTGCGGATCGAAACCGATCTCGTCATCAGCAATGCCGGACCCAAGGCCACCGTGGCACTCGGCGGCGAAACCGCCTTCCCATCAGCCTATGTCGAGCAGGTACGCAGCGGCCTAAGGCCCGCCGCCAACATCGTCATCAATATCGCCAGCCGCGAGCCGCTGATCTCCCATCCCGGCATCGTGACCTTCGGCAAGACGCGGCGGCTCTGCAACATGGCCAACCTCTCCGCCACCTGCCCCGAGCTCGCACCACCTGGCTGGCATCTCTATGTCGCCTATGCCGTGCCAATCCCGGCGCTCGGCGATTTCGATTCCGGCGCCGAGGTCGAACTGGCGCTGATGGATCTGCGCGAGCAATTCCCGAACTTTGCCCAAGCCAAGATCCTGTCGATCCGCGTCATGCGCGACGACTGGCCGGCACAACGAAGCTGCGCCGGATACGATCTGCCGCGCGAGACCGGCGTTGAAGGACTATGGTGCGTCGGCGACGCCGTGAAGCAATATGGTAATGGTGGCACGCAAGCCTGCGCCGAAACCGCAAAAATCGTCACCGACGCGATCCTGGCCCGGCGGCCGCGCATGCCGCAGCCGAGCCGGGCCTGAACGCCCGACAGCCTGATTATTGCCGCTGTTCTTCGCCGGTCGCGATCTGATGAAGCATCGATTTGGCTGTGATCCCGATCTCGACCTTGAGCTGTTCCCGGATGAAGCCACGTAGCGCGCGCTCGATCTCTTTCGCCGTATCGCGATCGGCAGCCAAAGCCCCTTCGCCTGTTGCCCAGAACAACAGCTCGCCGAGTTGCCGGTCGCCCTCGTCGCGCAGCGTCTCGAGCCGGACCGGATCGGCCAGTCCTGCCTCCATCCGCGGCGTTGCTGGAATCGGCGGATGCTGCATCTTCGCCGCCAGCCGCCTTACTTCGAAGAACGCGGTATCCTGCAGCCGGACTTCCTCCTGCAGCGGGCCGGCCTTCCAGTCCGCGGCCAGCTTCAAGCCGTTGAGCGCGAAGATGACGGAAAACACCTGGCCGCGCGCGAAATCGTCGCCGCTCTTTGGCAGGACGTGCGCGCGCAAGGCGTCGATCATGCCGTCGATGAGAAGATCGAAGGATTTACTCATGCCACGGCCTCCAGCGCCCGGTCGAACGCGCGCACGATCGAAGCCATCTGGGTTGCCATGACAGCCATGCGCATATCGTTGAAGCGATCGACCTCGAAGGCGCGGACGGCACACATTTGAATCGCGGCTGCCTGGTAGAGGGCGTAAGCCTCGTAGAACGCCAGGCTCTTTCGCGACACCGCGATTCCAGATGCCTTCTGATAGAGTTCGATAACCTCATCGCGTTCGACCACACCGTAGAATTTGCGGCTTCCGGCGTTGAACGTCGGCATCAGAGCCCAGGCGAGATCTTCGTGGGGATCGCCGAGGTGGGTGAGCTCCCAATCGAGGATGGCCGTGATCTTCCGATCGTCTTCGAGAAAGTTTCCGATCCGGTAGTCACCGTGTACCACCGTCCTGCGCGGCGGCACCGGGCAATTGTCCTTGAGCCAACGTCCGCCCCAATCCAGCAGCGGGTAGTATCGCGCCGTCGGGCGTGCAAGGGACGCGCGCCATGCCGCGATGGCGCCCACCTCGCCGCGCTCATTGCCCGCGCCATTCAGTATCGCCAACGGCGTCTCTTTCCAGTCAACCTTGTGGAGTTCGCCCAGTATCGCGATGAACTGTCCGGCGATGCCGCGCCGATGTCCTTCATCGAGCTGGCTGCCTGCCCAGGGTGCCGGCACGTCACCCTCGACATGCTCGCAGATGAAAAAGGGAAAACCGATCTCCGCGCCATTCTGGTCAAACGTCACCAAACCGGGAACCGGGACACGCGTGCCTGGCATCGACTGCAGCGCGTAGACCTGCGGCAAAACCGAATAGGGAGCAAAGAGTCCGTTCGGCGGACCGATACGCAGGATCAACTTCCGGTCGGCCATCGACGGTGAGCGAGCCACGAAGCTGTAGGTGATCCAGGAAAATCCGGAAGATTTGCGGGCAAAGCTGCAAATCTCGACTTCGTTGCCGAATTTCCGGCCGAGATGCACGGCTAGCGCAGATTGCATGATGTCGTCATCAACGACACTGCCGGGCAGCCGGCCGGCAGCGGCGTGCGCATTTTCATCGGATCGTTTGATTGGCTGCATTAGTTGACTGACCGGGTATATCCGCGCCACTTCTCTTCACGCAGGGTGGATTTCATGATCTTTCCGGAGCCCGTCAGCGGCAGCGGCTCAAGGCGAACCTCGACCGACCTCGGACACTTGTAGCCGGCAATCAGTGTGCGGCAATGCGCAATGACCATTTCCGGCTCCAGGGCACGCCCTTCTTTCGGCACAACGATGGCATGGACCGCTTCGCCCCAATGCGGATCAGGAACGGCAATGACCGCGCATTCTCTCACGCTCTCGTGCTGGAAGATCGCGTTCTCGACCTCGCCCGAATAAACGTTCTCGCCGCCCGAGACGATCATATCCTTCAGGCGATCGACGATGAAGACGAATCCGTCTTCGTCCATCCAGGCGCCGTCCCCGGTATGCAGCCATCCATTCCGCAGCGCCCGTGATGTTTCCTCCGGCTTGCGCCAGTAACCGAGCATGACACCGGCACCGCGGATGGCGATCTCACCCACGGTCCCGCGCGGCAGTTCCGTGCTCGAACCGTCGACGACGCGGACTTCGACTCCGGGTGCCGCGCGCCCCGCCGACTTTCGCTTTTCGGCAATCGGGCCTTCCAGCGCGTGATACTTCCACGGCAGAATGGTCGCGAGCGCGGCGCATTCGGTCATTCCATATCCCTGATGGAAGCGCCAGCCGGGAAGCGCGTGCATAAGCTTCACCAGCAGCGCATCCGGCATCGGCGACGCCCCGTACTCGCAGTCCTTGACGCTGCTCAGATCATATTGCCCGAACGAGGGGTGATTCAGCATCATGTTGAGCATCGTTGGTACAAACAGGCAGTAGTCGACCTTGTGCGTGGCAATGGCCTTCATCGCAAGCTCCGGCTCGAACTTGGCGATGGTCACGTGGGTCCCGCCTACAAGGGTCAATGCGATCATCGGCGAGGTGCCGGCGAGATGAAACAGCGCAGCCGAATGCAGATAGCGGGTGTCCTCCTTGAAATTGAGCGAATAAATCCAGACCAGGGATTGATAGATGACGTTGGCGTGCGAAAGCATCACGCCCTTTGGGAATCCCGTGGTGCCGCCGGTGTAAAAGATGCCGACCAGATCGTTCTCCGCGCCGGACATGTCCTCGATCGGATCGCCGTCGGCCAGGCTGCTGTAGCTGACCATACCCTCCGGCGCTTGCCCTTCACCGATATAGACCAGGGTGGAGAGCGAGGGCGATGTCATCCGCAACTCCGCTGCCATGCCGGCGAACGCGTCGTCGACCAGCAGAATGCCGGGCTCGGAATCCTTCAAGGCATAGGCGTTCTCGGCTGTCGCCCAACGGGTATTGAGCGGCACGGCGACCGTGCCGGCCCAGGCGATCGAATAAAACGCCTCTATATAGAGGTCGCTGTTGAAGGCGAGGATCGCAATGCGGTCGCCGAATTTGGCGCCAAGCCGTTGAAATCCGCCGGCCGCCCCGGCAACGCGCCGACCGATCTCTTTCCAGGTCCGCGACCGGCCCGCATGCACGGTGCCGATATTGTCCTTGCGGAGCTGGATCGCCGAGGTGAGAGCCTGCGTCAACTTCATGTTTCCCTCCCCTAGAACAGCGCCGCGGATTTTTCCGTCGAGCAGCCGATCACCGCCTGCAGGATGCCAGCACATCCACATTGGTCACGCCCCACCGGACAATTTAGTTGATAATCCGGATAGACGGTCTATTATTGCACGGACGGTCCAGAGGGTAAAGCCTCCGCCGCGGTTGCAATCCGTAACCGGCCAATCAAGCCCCGCGACGAGGGTGAACAAACCAAGGGGGAAGCAATGCGACGCGCATGTTCTTTGTTTGCGGTATCGACGCTGGTGCTTGGATGGAGTCTGGGAACCACGGACGCCAAGCCGGCCTACGGGCCCGGCGTTACCGATCGCGAGATCAAGCTCGGGGCGAACGCCCCCTACAGCGGACCGGCATCAGTCTACGCAAGCTTTCCGCGCATGATGCTGGCGTATTTTGCCATGCTGAACGAAAAAGGCGGCATCAACGGACGCCAGATCAATCTGCTGACCCGCGACGACGCCTATAGTCCGCCAAAGACGGTCGAAGTCACGAGATCGCTAGTCGAAAACGACAACGTGGCTGCGATCATGGCTCCGTTCGGAACGCCAACCAACGCGGCGATCCAGAAATACCTCAACGCCAGCGGCGTACCGCAACTGCTGGTGCAGAGTGGCGGAACACGCTGGAACGACCCGAAGCAATATCCGTGGACCACACCCTACTCGCCGACTTACGTCAACGAATCCAGGATCATCGCGCGCTACCTGCTGCAGAACAAGGCCGACGCCAAAATCGGCGTCCTGCTCCAGGCCGATGACATCGGAAAGGACTTCCTTGCGGGCTTGAAGGATGGGCTCGGCGCGAAGTCGGATTCGATGATCGTCAAGGAAGCAAGCTATCAGGCGACCGAACCGACGATTGATTCCCAGATCGTGAACCTGAAGGCATCCGGCGCCGACACCGTCCTGATTGCCGCGCAAAACAAATTCGCCTCGATGGCCATCCGCAAGATTCACGAGCTTGGATGGAAGCCGCTGATTTTTCTGGGCTCAACCGCCAACTCGATCAGCGGCGTTCTCGTGCCGGCAGGACTCGAAGCATCGATGGGCGTGTTGACGACCACCTCCTACAAGACACCGAACGACCCGACATGGGCGAGCGACAAGGGAATGGTCGACTATTTGGCTTTCGTTGCAAAGTACCTGCCTGGGCAGGACCCCAATGACGTGATCGCGGTGACCGGCTACACCACCGCACAGCTCGGTGCGATCATTCTGGAGCGGTGCGGCGATCGGCTCACGCGCGAAAACATCCTCAAGCAGGCGACCAACCTGAAGGGGATCGCGTTGCCGATGCTGCTTCCGGGAATAACTATTCAAACGACGCCGGAAGACTATGCGGCAATTACCGAACGCCAGTTCGCCCGTTTCGACGGAAAGACCTGGGTGCTGTTCGGCAACGTCCTGGGCGCAGGCCCCGCCAAGGACTGACGTCGCGATCTGCTCCGCCATCCGGCGACCCATGCGCCGCGTCCCGAACGAGGAAAATCATGCTAACCGCTCAAGACGACCTGATTGGCCACCAGACGCCGTCTCCGTTTGCAAAGGCCGGGGCCGGCGACATCCGTTTCACCGAGCGATACTGGTACACCGCGCATCCGATCGATGGCACCGAGCTGCTGCTCGATGTCGGGCTCGGATATTATCCGAACCGGAATGTGATGGATGGCTTTGCCGGAGTGACGGTCGGACGGCAACAGCACAATTTTCGCGCATCGCGCCGGCTCGGCGCCTGCCCGCTGGACACGGCGGTCGGCCCATTGAAAATCGAAATCATCGAAGGAATGAAGCTCCACCGCCTCACGCTGGCAGAAAATCCGTCGGGGATCAGCTTCTCGCTGGATTTCGAAGCGACATTTCCGGCAGCACAAGAAAAGCAGAACTTTCGCGAAAGAAACGGAATAGTCGAGGAGGATCTCGCGCGCGTCTCGCAATTCGGCCGTTTGCGCGGATGGATTATCGTCGATGGCAGGCGCTATGATGTCGACCCGGCGCTGTGGTGGGGACAGCGCGATCGCTCCTGGGGTTTGCGTTCAGAAATGCGCACCGATGAAGCCCGACCGCCGGTCGCGACGCATCGGAATTTCCTCTGGACGTGGTCCATGTTTCAGTTCGGGCAGTCGGCGCTGTCGATCTTTCTGAAAGAGCGGTCTCCCGGCAAACCGCATTATTTGTCGGGAACGGAATTCAGGCGAGAATCCGACGGAGCGATATCGCATCGCGAGGTGACCGCGGTCGAGCACAGGATCGAGTGGAGCAACGACCCGCTTGGGCAAACGATCGCGACCGCGGATTTTACCTTCCAGTTTGATCGCGGCGAACCGCGCCAGGTGATCATGCAAGGCCTGCCAACGCGGTTTTATCTGAAAGCCGGCATGTATGGTGGCCTACAAGGCTGGACCCACGGCGACGACAAGGGCGACTACCATTCGGCCCATGATGTCTGGAATCTGGATGACGCCCAAACACGCGCCATCGCGAGAACGTTGTCCGACCACGTCGTCAAGGTGACGAGCGGCACCGAAACCGGATTTGGCATCAGCGAATATGGTGTCGCGGCCGGCTACCCCCTCTATGAAGCTCCGCAACAATTTCCAGCGCTATGACGATCCCGGCGCAGGAGGACATCAAGAGGACGCTGGCGGCGCCCGATCCGTCATGTCTGCTCGAGTTCCGCAACATCCGCATCGTCTATGATAACGCCATCGAAGCGATCCGCGACGTCAGCATCGCGGTCCCCGAAGGCGGCATCGTCGCCCTGCTCGGCTCCAATGGCGCCGGCAAATCGACGTTGTTGAAGGCGATGTCGGGGATTCTCTATACCGAGGAAGGGGTAATCGAGAACGGCACCATCCGTTTCCGCAACGAGGAAGTGCACCATCTGGCGCCAGACGAGTTGGTGCGGCGCGGCATCGTGCAGGTGCCGGAAGGACGCCGCGTGTTTCCGGCGCTGACCATCGACGAAAACCTGCAGATGGGCGCCTACACCAAGACCGCCAGTGAGGCGTGCGAGCGACGCGAAAAAGTGTTTGCGCTGTTTCCGCGCCTGTTCGAACGGCGCGACCAGATCGCAGGCTACATGTCCGGCGGCGAGCAGCAGATGCTGGCGATCGGCCGAGCCTTGATGACCGATCCCGTGCTGCTGGCGCTAGACGAGCCTTCGCTGGGGCTCGCGCCGCTGATCATCGACCGCATCTACGAGGTGATCGCAAAGCTGCGCGACGAAATGAAGATGACGGTGCTGCTGGTCGAACAGAACGCGCAGCGCGCGCTAGATATCGCCGACTACGGCTACATTCTGGAGACCGGCCGCGTCGTCCTTGACGGCTCCGCGAAAAAGCTCGCCGCCAACGAGGACGTGCAGGAATTCTATCTTGGCGTCTCCAATTCCGGACGCAAGAGCCTGCGTGACGTCAAGCACTACAAGCGGCGCAAGAGGTGGCTGTCGTGACTTCCCTGCTCAGCGTCCAACACCTCAGCAAGCGTTTTGGCGGCCTGCTGGCTGTTGCCGATGTCAGCCTCGCCGTAACCTCAGGCGAAATCTGCAGCGTGATCGGGCCGAACGGCGCCGGCAAGACCACGCTGTTCAACATGATCTCCGGCGTGCTGCGGCCAAGCAGCGGCCGTATCATTTTCGACGGCGTCGATCTTGCGACCATCCCGCCGTCGCGGTTCGCGGGAATCGGGATCGGGCGGACGTTTCAGAACCTCGCTTTATTCAAGCACGGCACCGTGGTCGAGAATATCCTCACGGGCCGGCACACCCATCTGCGCTCCAACGTGCTCGATGCCGTGATCTACTTCGGCCGTACAAGGCGCGAGGAGATCGAGGCCCGGCAGCGGGTCGAGAACATCGTTGAATTCCTCGAGATCGAACACATCCGCGATGCCATCGTCGGCACGCTGTCCTACGGCCAGCAGAAGCGCGTCGAACTGGCGCGGGCGTTGGCTTGCGAGCCGAAGCTGCTGCTACTCGACGAAATGGTATCGGGCATGAACCAGGAAGAGACCGAGGACATCGCCCGCTTTGTGCTCGATATCCGCGACGATCTTGGCATTACCGTCTTGATGATCGAGCACGAGATGCGGATCGTGATGGATATTTCGGACCGCGTTCATGTCCTGAATTTCGGCCGCAAGATCGCGGAAGGCACGCCCGCCGACGTGCGGCGCGATCCGGCCGTGACAGAAGCCTATCTCGGCGGCCACCGCTCGGAAGCGCTTGCGAAGGTGGGTGCATGATGTCCACCCTCGACACCATGCGAACAGCGCATCCGACGGTGCAGGCGGGTTCGGCCGAGAGCACGTCCGCCTCCGGCACCACGTCGTTGCGGTCCACGCTGCAGAATGCCGCGATCACCATTCCGCAACTACTTCGAAAGCGGGCTGAACTGCATGGCGACAAGCTTGCGCTGCGCGAGAAGGATTTTGGCATCTGGAACCGCTATTCCTGGAGCCATTATTACGAGACCGCGCGTTCCGTTGCGCTCGGCCTGCTGTCGCTCGGGCTGAAGCCCGGCGACCGCGTCGCCATCGCGGGCGAGGATACGCCGGAATGGTTTTACGCGGATCTCGGCACCCAGATGATTGGCGCCATCGCGGTTGGCATCTATCCGACCAATCCCTGGGTCGAGCTGCAATATATCGTCCGGCATTCAGGCTCGCGCGTGGTCATCACCGGCGACCAGGAGCAGACCGACAAGGTCCTTGACGCCATCGCCAACAATGACGGCCTGCCGGCACTGGAGGCCATCGTCTGCGTCGACATGAAGGGCCTGCGGCATTATGGCCAGTCGCAACTGATGTCGCTCGAAAAGCTCTGCGAACTCGGCAAGCGCTACGCAATCGAAAACCCCGACGCCAATGACAGGCTCAACCGGCTGATTGCGCAAGCCTCACCCGACGATGTCTGTATTCTCGTCTACACGTCAGGCACCACAGGTCCGCCCAAGGGCGCCATGCTGACGCATCGCAACCTCATCTATGCGTCGTATATTTATGCCGAGGCAGTCGGCATCGCGGAAAAGCCGTTCGAATCGGTGTGTTACCTGCCGCTCTGCCACGTCGCCGAACGTTGCTATTCCGAAGTGATGCAGCTTGTGCTGGGCGGCACCGTCAGTTTTGCGGAATCGATCGACACGGTCGCGCTCAACATCCGCGAGATCGCACCGACCTTTTTCGTCGGCGTTCCCCGCATCTACGAGAAGCTGCAGCAGAATTTCCTGTTCAGACTCGGCGAGAGCGGCCAGCTGCGACAGGGATTCGCGAAGGCCTGTTTCGCACTCGGCCGCAAATTGTCGGACCGGCGGCAGAACGGCAGCGACACCTGGCTCGACCAGATCGCTTACGCACCGCTCTACATTTTCCTGTTCCGCAACATCCAGCGCCATCTCGGGCTCGCGCGCAGCCGTCACCGTCTCTGCGCCGGCGCCTCGATCTCGCCGGAGACGCTGCGCTTCTTCGACATCATTGGCCGCCCGGTGTCGCAGGGCTATGGATTGACCGAAAGCGGCGGCGTCGCCTTCATCCAGACTGGCAGCCATCACCGGCTTGGCGGTTGCGGCCTGCCCCTGCTCCACACCGAATGGAAGCTCGACAGCGACGGCGAGATCCTGCTGCGCAATCCCGGCGTGTTCAAAGGTTATTTCCTCGACGAGAAGGCGTCCACCGCCACGCTCGATTCCGCCGGCTGGCTGCGCACCGGAGACATCGTCGAGGTCCTGGACAACGGCGAAATCACGGTGGTCGACCGCAAGAAGGCAATCATCATCACCGCCGGCGGCAAGAACATCGCGCCTTCCGAGATCGAGAACGCGCTGAAGGATTCCGAATTCATCAAGGAAGCGATCGTGGTGGGTGAGGCCAGGAAATATCTCGGTGCCATCATCCAGGTCGATTTCGATAATGTCGGCCGCTGGGCCCGCGACAAGGCGCTCGCCTACACCAATTACAAGTCGCTGTCGCAATTGCCCGAAGTGCACGAGCTGGTCGAGCGCATCGTCAACGAGACCAACAAGCGCCTTGCCCGCGTCGAGAACATCCGGCGCTTCGCCATCCTCGAAAAGGAACTCGACCACGACGACGGCGAGCTGACTGCCACGCAGAAAGTTCGCCGCACCATGATCGAGAAGAAGTTCGCACGCGAACTCGCCATCATCTACCAGGTAGAAAGCTGATGCAGTATCTGATCCAGTTGCTGATATCCGGCCTTGCGATCGGCGCCATCTATGGCCTGATCGCGATGGGTTTTGCAGTGATCTACAAATCCACCGGCCTGGTCAACTTCGCACAGGGCGAAATGACCATGATCACGGCCTATATCGCCTGGACCATCTCGACCACGGTCAGCGGCAATGTGTTCGTGGTGGCGCTCGGCGCCATCCTTGCCGCCGTCGTGCTCGGCCTCGTCATCGAGCGCGTGGTGATGCGGCCGATGCTGGGCGAGCCAGTCTTCGCCACCGTCATGGTGACCATCGGCCTCGCTGTGATTCTGCGCTCGTCGATCAACTTCATCTGGGATGCCTATCCGCATGGCCTCGATGTCGGCTTCGGCCGCACCATCGTGCGGATCGGTACGATCGGCGTTCGGACTGGTCAGATTGCGGTCATCGTCACACTTCTCGCGCTGCTGGCGGCGATCTGGGCGTTCTTCCGCTACAGCAAGATCGGCGTCGCGATGCGCGCGGTGGCCGCCGACGATCGTACCGCACTCCTGATGGGCATCAGCGCTACCCGTGTCCATGCACTGGCCTGGGCGGCCTCCTCCGTGATCGCCGGGATCGGCGGCGTATTCTTTGCGCTGTCCTACGACCTGTCGCCGGCGATGTTCCAGCTCGGGCTGAAGGCGTTTCCGGCCACCATCCTGGGTGGCCTCGACGCCGTGCTTGGATCCGGCCTCGGCGGCCTCCTGATCGGCATCACCGAGAATCTCGCCGGCGGCTATCTCGGCTCCGGCATGAAGGAAGTCGCCGGCTTTGCGATGATCATCGTGGTGCTGATGATCCGCCCGTTCGGCATCTTCGGCGAACGCGACATCGAGAGGGTCTAGGATGCGCACCGGCGATTTCAAGCAGACCTACGGCGAACTCGTTACCCTCGTCGACTCCCCGCCGGTATGGCTGTGGTCGGCGCTGCTGGTCGCCGCGCTGATCGCAGCACCCTTCGTGCTGAACTCCTATGCGCTGTCGTTCCTGATGATCATCCTGATCACGGTGGTCGGCGCGCTCGGCCTGAACATCCTGACCGGTTATACCGGCCTGATCTCGCTCGGCCATGTCGGTTTCCTCGTCACCGGCGCCTACGCCTATGCGGTGCTGGTTTCCAAATATCAGATGCATCCGCTGGTCGGCTTCCTCGGCGCGGGGGTGGTGCCGGCGCTCGCCAGCCTCATCGTCGGCACGCCGTCACTGCGGCTGAAGGGACTTTATCTCGCGATCACGACGCTGGCATTCTCCTTCATCATCAACACCGTGATCCTGGAAGCGCGGTGGCTGACCAACGGTGCGCGC
>Ga0307510_10000834_pt1 | contig 32211 bp, 39 predicted proteins | sample 12_EM_MG_FD_207224 | JGI IMG/M metagenome (GOLD analysis project Ga0307510, IMG submission 207224) | Populus trichocarpa ectomycorrhiza microbial communities from riparian zone in the Pacific Northwest, United States - 12_EM | ecosystem: Host-associated > Plants > Roots > Unclassified | place... | reverse complement strand
GCATCCCGCCGCACGTGTCGCGGAGCTGACTCCTCGGCTATGGAAGCTCAATTTCGCCGCCAACCCGCTACGCTCAGCTTTGCACACCCTCGTCGCGTAAGCCATACGCCGCGCAATTAGCGCTTACCTTCGGTCGGACCTGGCGACGCACAGTAAATGTCACGGTCTTCGCCTCCAGGATCTCGGTCTCGTCCGTGCCTAGCGTCCCCAGCTTGCCGCCACAGTCCGGACAGACACACTCGCTCGGCTCAATCACTTCCGGTACGCGCTCGAAGTGATCGGGGAAGCGTTTGCGGCGCACGGGCTTGACCGGGGTGAGGCTCGCCGCCTCGATCTCTGGCACCGCCTCGAGTTCGCGCTGTGCCTGTTCCACAGCCGCTGTGAGTTCCTCGAAGATCAGAGGTAACTGACCGATGCCATCGAAGCCTTCCGAGGATTGTCCGAACCGGGCGCGGCGCAGCTTCGCGAGCTGCCACTTCAGATGCTCGATCTCTCGGTTCTTTTCCTCGAGCCTCAGATCCTTGGCCAACGAAGCAGCGTGATGCTCGAGCAGGAGGCGCTTGAGCCTGTGTACATCATCCGGTAGTGCGTTGATGTCGAGCACACTCGGATTATACGCGCAGTGTTGGTTGCTGCACGTTATTTTGTGACGCCCAGGCGTGTTGGTTAACGCTTGGTCTCAGTGCTCAGGCCGCTATTGTCGGCGGCGGTGTATCGCCTTCGGGTGTGCCGCCTCGATGTACCCGTCTCCGATCGATCCCTTCCAACAAGGTGCTCAATTGAGCCGCACTGAGTTGAACGACTCCGTCCGCCGAGCTCGTCCATACAAACCGCCCTCGATGCAGCCGCTTATAGAACAGGCACATCCCATCCGCATCGTGCCAAAGCAACTTCACCCGATCACTGCGGCGTCCGCGAAAGATATACAGCTCACCAGAGAAGGGATTGGAGGACAGTGCGGTCTGCACCAGCGCGGCCAGGCCGTCGATCCCGCGGCGCATATCCGTGAAACCAGCTACCAACCAGATCCGTACGCCCGCCGGCAAGCTCAGCACGGGCGCAGCAGCTCGCGCACCAGCACTCGCTGCGTATTCCGGCGATCGTGAACATCGTTTCCATGCGATGGTGAACAGAGCATGGAGCCGGCAACTAGAGGGTTTGTTTCTACTTCAGGTGTTCACGATCCGTCAAGGCAGCCGGTCAGTCTGACGCCGCAGGCGGCAGAGGCTCATGCGTCCACCGGCTCGCGGGTCTTGCGCATCGACTCGCCATGTGAGATGCGCAGTTCCTCGATCAGCCGCGGCACCCGGTAGTACTGCACCGAGTGGCCCTGGCGACAGGTCTGTTGGGCGAGCGCGCAGGCAATCCAGGTCTTCCCGGCGCCCGTGGCGCCGGTGATGAGCAGGTTCTGAGTTCTGCGGATCCACTCACCGGTGGCAAGCGTTGCGATCTGTCGTTTTTCCAGGCCGCGGGCCGCTTTGTAGTTGATGTCTTCGATACTGGCCTCGGACACTTTCAGCCGTGCGCCTCGCAGCAGACGTGTACGTCGTTGGTTGTCACGATGTAGCCGTTCTCGGTCGACGAGAAGTGCCACGCGCTCTTCGAACGAGAGGGCTTGTAGGGAGGGGGTTTGCTGCTGTTCTTCGAGCGCTTCGAGCATTCCCTGCAGCTTGAGAGCCTTGAGGGTTTCAGTGGTTGGATTCGTCAACATCATCTTCTCCTGTGAGTCTTCAGTGGTAGTAACCGGGGCCCCGCACGTTGCTGTGCGCGGGTAATTCCTGTGTCAGGGTGTCGGTTATCGAGGCGGGCAACAGATCGCGGCCGCTTTTGAGGATGGATATCACGCTTTTTCGCGTAGGGCTGGCCAGGCGCAACGCGAGCGCACTGGCGCTCTCCAGCCGCGACTCGCCGTATTCACGAGCCAACGCCAACAGACCTAAGCAGGCGCGGTAGCCTTGCTCCGGATGCGGTTTGGAGCGCAGTTGATGCTCTACGATGGCGGCGGTGTGAGGCCCGATCGATGTGCCCCACTGAATCAAGCGTTTTGGCGACCACTCCGCATGCGCTCGATGGGACTTCGGCATGTGTTCCGGCAAGGTTGTGTGTGCACCGCGCTGATAGGAACGCACGTGCGTCGCCACTCGTTGCCCGCGATAGAAGGCTTCCACTGTTGCTGCCGTAAATCGCGCCCAGACGGTGTAGCCCACCAGTGCGTGCGGAACGCTGTAAAAATGCCGGTCTATGTCGATGTGATAATCGAAGGCCACGCGGCATTCCTTCCATTCGCAGGCAAAGTCCGCATCGCGGGCCGATCGAGTGTGTCGAAGACGCTGCGTCGCGAGCCTGGCAAGCGTTGATAGGGGGCGGTGATTGAGTTCATCGATCAGCGGGCGGATGGCGCCATTGAGCTCATCCAGGCTGAGGAACTTCTGGTGTCGCAGGCGCGCCAACACCCATCGACAAACCAACAGGACCGTCAACTCGACCCGGCTTTTATCCTTGGGCTTATAGGGTCGAGCTGGGATGATGACGCTGCCGTAATGACCCGCCATTTCTTCGTACGAACGCTGCAGCTGCGGCTCATAGCGATCCGCGCGCGTGACACCGACACGGGGATTATCAGGGACAATGATCGAAGGAGCGGCCCCATAATATTCGATTGCACGTACGTGGCTGCCGAGCCAATCGGGCAAAGACTCGCTCCGGGTCGCTTCCGCGTAGGCGCAGCCGCTGGCGCCCATTGCACTCACGAACAAGTGGGCCCGGAAGGCTTCTTGATCGCCAGCGCCATAAATCGGTACCGTGCGGCCGGCATAGTCGACAAACAACTTCTCGCCGGCGAAGTGCCGCTGCCGCATCGAGCGCTTCAGCCGTTTTTCCCAGCGCCGATAAATGTCGCAGAACGCGCTGCGTCGATAGGCTGCTGCTCCGAAGCGCTCGGCGTACTCCTCCCACAACAATTGCAGGGTCACGTGCCGGTGACGATGCAACTCCGTGTGGATCCAGGCGCAATCCGGTGGGACGAGCCTCGCGGGCACATCGGGTTTTGCCGGGCCAAAAACACGCTGCTCGAGCTCTGTTTCCGAGAGCGCCTGCGCTTCAGCAGCCTCGATACCGGCGGCTTTCACCGCACGCAGGTACTTGGAGACCGCGCCGATCGACAGGTCCAAGCACGCGCGAGAGCCCGGACACTCAAATTGCTCGATTGCAGCCCGATCAGCTGCTTCAACTTGGACATGGAGACCCTCTCGTTCGGCATCGACCGCGCTCCCCGGGGCAAATCCCCAGATTACGCGGTCCGCTTTGAGATCAATCTCCAGTCACCGGCTCCCGATTTCCGCAATCGTGAACGCCAATCCACGATCGTGAACATCTTTCCGCCATCGTGAACGGCGCACCACGCGCACCGCGAAAGTGTTCACGATCCTGCGGATCTGCGTTCACGTTGCTCTGGAATCTCTGTTCACCATCGCGTGGAAAACGTGTTCACGTTGGTGCGGAATACGCACTCGCAGCGCCTTCGCATCGATTCGGCCCCAGATCTTCACGTGTCGGCCGCCCGAGATCTCAATCTCCATGCATCCGCCGGCGTCAGCCGGGCTGTCATCGGGTGCGACAACTGTCTGCGGCGAAACCACCGGCGGCTCAACTTGAACAGGCAACAGCTTGACCGCCCGATCGGCGCTATCGAGTACTCCGAGCTCGCCCCGACGATACTGACTGCGCCAGATGAACAACTGGTTCGCGTTCACTGAATGTCGCCGGGCGATCACCGGCACGGACACATTACCCTCGAGCGTCTCCAATACAAGCTGGATCTTCTCCTGCACCGACCATCGGCTCCGACTGCGGATCGCGGTGCCACGCCTCACACTCACGCTCGAATCGCCATTTGTGTCCAATTCCCGACCCCCGAGTAGACACTTCGCTCGTGCCCACTCAAAAATAAGTGGGCAAATACTCCCCCGGGAAATAGCGATTATCCATGGGCCATGCCCACGCGCTTACGTTTCACCGTTGATGAGGAAAACAGATCGAGCCACCACCGAGAAAGTGCGCAAGATTCGTCACACGATCTCAGAACGCTGAAAGACCAATGCGCTTATCGACACCGCTTCGAGACCCTGCAACACGCCAGCCGCGTCATCGGCGACTGGGTGAGCTTCTACAACCACCCGCCGCCCCACCAGGCCCTGGCGATGAAAAACGCCCACTACGGCTTTCGCGTTAGCGGCATGAGTTGAGCAGAAACGGCGTTAGTGCAGCTCTTTGATCTGCCGCTGTGCCTCTTGATACTCAGAGGCTGGAACGACGGCCTCATCGGCTCTGACGGCCTGCAATGCTCCTGCACCGGCAAGCTTCCGGCATCGGAACAATAGACTGCGGGAAATCCCATTGGTACGTGCCACGTGGGACAGGGTCATTCCAGGCTGATAGGTCTCCTGGGCCATCCGCCACTTCTCTTCAGCGCTGTGGCGAAATCGACGTTGCACCGCCAATACCTCGACTTCCGCATAGGCATAACACAAGGTCTGGACATGTATTGTACTTCTTTTGCTTAGACATACGATCTGTCCTGATATCTAGGGGGCTGATCCAATTAGCGCGGTACTTGTACGTGTATCCGTTTTCGCCCGAATCCCTTCCTGATGGCTAGCCCGACCGTATGGATGATGGACTCGGAGTGAGACGGTGGTGACTCAAGACGAGAAACCTGACTCATCGGAATTCAGGGAGTGTTACTCCAAAGCGATTTCGTTGTGTAGTCTGCGTAGTTCTCATCTTGCGCGGCCCTGTACTTCTGGAAAATCCGGTGCGTCTATTACCAACCGGCTGGCGTGCGCATATGCTCAACGTGCGCGGAGCTGCTGGGCACGTTGCATCTTCAGGGAGCTACAACAGAACTCAAACTCACTTTTGGGGCGCGCGCGCCCGACTGAGAAGATGCAAAGACCCCAGCGTACTCGCCACCACGCAAGCGATGCCAAACGAACAAAGCAATGCGGTTCCGCCCGTAGATAATAGTAGCCCCCCGACCGCGGGACCGATAGCAAGGCCGCCCCCCGTCATCAACGGCAGAAGAGTAGTCATCTCCGCACCCCTGTTCAAATCGGCTAGCACCTTGAACTGAAATGGGTAGTAGAATCCCCACGCAAAGAAGAAGAGCGACGCTGCTGCCACGTACAATTTCCAGTCATTCGAAATCATCAGTGCAGACAGACCTGCAAGCACCGCGAGTACTCCCAACATCAGACCGGTGGCAACTCGTAAGCGATGCGCATAAAAGGCGACCAGCAACGCGCCGCACATGTTGGCAACTGCGGAAGCGGATAGTGCGATCGATAGATGAGGCAGGCTAAATGCCTTTGCGTGGCCCATTCTTTCGACAAAGGCCCAGACTGCCGACATGCCTGCAAAGTAAACAAAGACACCGCCCAATGCATACACTCCCAACCATGACATCCAAGCCCCGCTGACGTTCTTGTCGCTGGCCGTATCCACACTCAGGCTTTGAATGGACGGCGCCAGCCAGAAAGCAGGCAGTGCGACGATAGAAATGCCGAGAAACAGCCAGGGCCATCCAACGCTCACTATGAGAATTGGGATTACGCCCATTCCCACCGCCCCGACAAGTCCCTGCCCGGCGAGATATAAGGCGACAGCTTTAGAAGGCTTTTTGCTGCGTCCCATTGCAGCATAGCAAAGAGCGGCGACCTGGCCCTCACCAAGGCCCGCCATCAAACGCAGGACAGCTAGTGTCCCAAAATCAGTCGACATCATCGTGAGAGCATTGGCGCAGATCATTACCGAGGCTCCGGATCGAATCAATCGGCCCCACGACCAGTAGCGGGCAGCAAGATAAGTAGCTATGACGCTGCCGATCGCAACCCCGCCCATGTTTATGGCAGCCACATAACCAGCACGCACTGGACCGAAGGCCAGCCGTTCTGTCATGACGCCGACAACAACGGGCAAAATGGCCGGGAGCGTCGCGGCAGCTACGCCGAGGTATATTGCCCCCCACACTGGTCGTGCCAATCCGAGCCAGCAAACAGTAGGAACTGTCTCGAGGCCTTCAGGTAAGAACTGCGCGCGATGCGTACTCATCACGGGTACCACGCTGTTTTAGGTCGAGGTCTGGCGATGATCCCCGACTACGGCGTGCTCCAATGGCGCTGCAGAGACGGTCCAGTGCTCGAGCCAGTCGCCGGGGGTGGTCAAGGAGATATTCGCGGCCTCCTCAATGAGCTTACAAACGTGCAACTCGGCTGCCCCGCCGCCATACGTCTCGCGCGCTAATTCGAATTTCATCTGCGAAAGCCGTGTAAGATCTGTCGGAACGCCCTTCTCCGTTGCTAATTCGACAATCAACCCCAGGTCCTTGCAGCACAGATCCAGAGAGAATGATGGGTCATAATTGCCAGCAAATATTGAGGGAACATCGTGGCGGCAGACGAAGCTATCTGCCACACTATTTTTCAACGCATTCCACAGAGACAGCAAATCGATGCCGCTGGCCTTGGCCAGCACGAGGCATTCGCCAATCGCCGCAGCATGAATAAACCATAGCTGATTCGTGAGCAGTTTCGTAACTGCTCCCGCACCGGATGGGCCCATGTACAAGACCCGTCCCATAGTCTCAAGTATGGGTTTCACGGCATCGACGTCAATTGGAGCACCACCCGCAAATAACGTGAGGCGTCCTTGGATCGCCCCATCAACAGCCCCAGTCACCGGCGCGTCGACGGGTCGTCCCCCACGTTCCCTAACCTGCGCAGCAAGCTCGCGAAACAGGCTCGGGCTGTTTGTCGTCAGGTCAACCCAGAATGCACCTGGGCGTAGGCTCGCAAGTATTCCCCCCGGACCCCGCACAACCTTCTCGATCTGTGGAGGGCCAGGCACCATGGTTATGACTACGTCAACCTGTCTCACCACATCGGCTGGAGACTCCGCCCACGTCGCTCCCGCCCGCAAAATTGGCTCCGCACGCGCGCGATCCAAATCATGAACGAACAATTCATAACCGTGGCGACGCACATTAGCAGCCGCCGCAGCCCCCATGTGTCCGAGTCCAATAAATCCAATTCTCATTAGCATTCCGGTTTCCATTGACAACAATGATCAAAGCTCATTTTTTTCCACGCGACCTGATTTCATGACAAAGTCAATTTTCCTCAAGGCTGAAATGTCATCGAGGGGATTGATTCGGGTCACAACCAAATCGGCCACCTTCCCAATATCGAGCGATCCAAGTTGAGACTCCACACGCATCATGGTTGCCGCATCAATCGTTGCCGCCCTCAAAGCTTCCGTCGTGGAGAATCCGGCCTCCCTGACCATAACCTCAAGTTCCTGGAGATTATCCCCACAATGATTTCCGGGCGTTCCGGCATCCGAACCCATTGCGATCTTCACCCCCAAGCGCCGGGCTAGGCGGATATTTTCAACGTGTACCATATGCATTTCCTGCATACGAACTCGCAAGTGTTCCGTCACTTTCGACGCAAATTCGAAGTCCGCAAACATAGCAGGCGTAGTGCAAAGCGTTGGCACCAAGAAAACGTCACAGTCAACCATCCGCTGATAAGCGACTTCGTTTCCGTAGACAGTATGCTCAATGCTTCGACAACCACACTCGACTGCACTCTTAATCCCATCGGGAGAGTGAGCATGTGCTGCTACGTATGAAAAGTTGTCCTTCGCAACCTGCACTGCTGCTGCAATCTCCGCCGGTTGATATTGCACGGCTAGTGGACTTTCATACTCCGATGATAGAACTGCACCCGTTACGAGCAACTTAATGAATTGCGCTCCGCGAGCAAACTGTTTACGAGCCGCCCTTCGAACTTCATCGACTCCATCTGCCTCTTCATACATTCCCCGATAGTAGGGCGTGGTACTGGACGTGATTGACAAAATCCTACCTGCACAATGAAGACGGGGGCCTTTGATCCAGCCCTTATTGATCGCCTCTCGCACCGCAATTTCGTGGTAGTCCCAACCACCGACGTCCCGGGCCGTTGTTATTCCGCTCATCAACATACGGCGTGCAGCTTCCGCGGCGTATATTGCTATGGTTCCCGGAAGCTCGTTTCCCCATCCATTTTTTGCATCTGGATTTGAGCTATCGACACACATGTGCACGTGGCAATCGAAGAGCCCCGGCAGGACAAATGCTCCCTGTAGATCAACGACGCCTTCTGACCCAGGCCGAGGTGCAGTCTGTGCAGCATCGCATATCTTGCCGTCCCTGATAATGAGGTTCCTGCTCTCCAGCAGCCCTGACTGTACATTGACGATCGTTCCGTTTACCAACCAAACCATTCTTTACCCACTGTAGACCATCAAGAGCGAAGAATGGGATTCTAAAGCGTCCCCAGATTTGGCAGGTTGAAAAGGACGGACAACAGTTATCTGTGATCGAACGTGTCCTGCGGACCAAGATCGGCAACACAAATACACTAACTGGGCTCCCGTGCCGCAAACACCCGTACCGCGAATGACTTAGGTGGCTCCTATAAACCGTCTTCGTTTATAGCGGCAATTCTTGGCAACCGCATCCTAGTAAGTATCGCAAATCGGCCAATAATTACCCATGAGAACATCTGTCGGACTCCAAATAATCCATTAAGGGCGACAAGCTTCCGTGTGGTACTCGCATCCATGTGGCCGTAACCCTCAAACTGCGTCGCAGCAGACACCAAACTCGACATATAGTTCCCGATCATCGCACGTCGCCACGTCGCTGCAATAGGCGACCGAGTCTTTGGCACGAGCTAACGAATCGCTACAACCGCTCAACTCGCACTGTGCTCAAGCAGCTGCGACGCCGCAGATAATACTGGGCGTCGTTTTCCCTCAGTTAGGGTACTGGTGCCGCAATCCAAACAGTGAGTAATCTCGTCCCCTAATCGTGGGACTGGAACTGTATTTAGGGCACTTGCAGGTGACCTGCCCGGCGATTTTCGGACCAGCTGATATTTGAGAGGATGGCTTCCAAGGGCGACGAGGAAGCCATGAAGAAGAGCCGATTTTCCGAAGATCAGATGGTAAAGATCCTGCGTGAAGCCGACACCGGCACGGTGGCCGAGGTGGCCAAAAAGCACGGGGTCAGTGAGCAGACGATCTACCTGTGGCGCAAGCGCTTTGGAGAGCTGGAGGCTGTGGATGTGAAGCGGCTACGGCAGATCGAGAGCGAGAACGCAAAGCTGAAGAAGCTGTTGGCGGAGCGCGACCTGGAGATCGATTTGATGAAGGAGATTGCGCGAAAAAAAATGGTGAGCGCGTGAGCACGAGCATGGAAATTGAGGTCAAACGCCCGATGTCCTGATCGAGGTATGTGAGGTTGCGCAGGCAAGCGCCCTCACGAACGGTGATCGGGAGCGGGAGGACGCGGCGTCAGCCGGCGGTAGGCGTATCGAGTTTGCGAATCAACTGTTGGAAGTGTGTTTCGAATCCGGGCTCGTACTGATCCGGATGCGCCTGGACGAACTCGACGACTTTTCGGTAGTGCTCGGCTGCCTGTTGGCGATTGCCGCGCGCCTCGTAAATGTTACCGAGCCGGTCGTAGCCATCGTGCACGTCGGGGAAGCGCACGAGTAAGTCACGAGCGGCCTGTTCGGCCTCGTCGAGTTTTCCAGCCCGGATGAGATCGAGTGCGGCGTTGGAGGCCCGGGTGAGTGCCTCTTCCGCTTCGAGGTCGGCTTCCTGCTGTTGCAGAAAGGCCTCGAGTTCTTCTTGTTTGGCCGCCCGGATCGCAGCCGTTGCGGCCAATGTGGCGCGTTCGGCAGCGTGATCTTTCTGCAAGCAGCAACGCTTGTATTTTTGCCCGCTGCCGCAGTGGCACGGATCGTTGCGGCCTGTCTTGTTCATGGTGGTTAGCCATTTTACCCGTAACAGGGGGAGACGCCATGAGCTCGACGCTGCTGATGGATGCAGGACTCTACGGACTGCTGAAGAAGTGCGATGAGGATCTCGCGGCCACGATGAAAGGCAGCCGATGCCGGCATTGCGGAGGGGCTTTGCACTCAGCGCGCTATCGGCGCAAGCCCCGCGCGGTGCCGGATGAGGTGGAGCGAGAGGTGCATTGGCGGATGAGCTTCTGCTGCGCGGCGGATCTGTGCCGCAGACGGGCCACGCCACCCTCGCTGCGCTTTCTGGGTCGGCGGGTGTATGTGTCGACGGCGGTGGTGTTGATCTCGGCGATGCGCTGTGGGGCGACACCGACCCGAATACAACGGCTCCGAGAGTTGGTCGGTGTCAGCCGTCGCACGGTGCTTCGGTGGCAACGATGGTGGCGGCATACGCTGCCGCATACTGCGTTCTGGTGTGGCGCATCCGCAGTCCTGCACGAGCCGGTGGATACCGCCGACTTGCCACAGTCCCTGTTGGATCGCTTTGAGGGCGATCCCCCGCAGCGACTGCAGGCACTGTTGCGTTTTATAGCGCCGCTGACCGGCCACACAGGAGTTTGATCCGCATCCGCCTCGAGCACACTTCATAACGGCTCACGCGAGCCCGCAGAGGATGCCCATAGAGTCTTCACGGAGACTGATTTACGGTGTCCGCCGGATCAGTCAGATGAGGGATGTGGGCGTGGCCGAGCCCGATCATCGATCGGTGCACGAACGCTGGGCGCACCTGCGCTACGCGGCGGTGGGGCAACTGTTGGCCGATCCGCCGCCCAAGGGCCAATTGCGTGCACAGCTGGTGCAGTTGGCGGCCCGCACCTGGCGACATCCGGTGACCGGCAAGCCGGTGCGCTTTGGTCTGTCGACCTTGGAAAGATGGTATCACCGTGCGCGTCGCGAACACCGCGATCCGGTGGGTGTCCTGCGCCGCAAGGTGCGCAAGGACCTCGGCGTGCAATCCTCCGTGAGCCATGCCGTGCGCAGCGCTCTGAGGCAACAATACACGGCGCATCCGCACTGGAGCGTGCAGCTGCATTACCTGAACGTGTGCGCTCTGTTGGAGTCCCACGGGCCGAGCTCGCCGGTACCGTCCTACTCCACGATCCGGCGCTTCCTGCAGGCCCAGGGCCTGCGTCGATCCCGCCGCCTCACCTCTCGTCGAACCGAAGGCGCCGAGCGCGCACAGAACCGGCTGTTGGAACGGGAAGTGCGCAGTTATGAAGCGGAATATGTGGGCGGCTTGTGGCATTGGGATGCCCATGTGTGCTCGCGCAAGATCCTGAGCACGCGTGGGGAGTGGGTCACGCCCATCCTCTTCGGCGTGTTGGATGACCGCTCGCGGCTGATCTGCCATTTGCAATGGTACCGAGGGCCTGAGAGCGCTCGCAGCGTCGTTCACGGACTGTGCCAGGCGATCATGAAGCGCGGCCTGCCGCGCAGCGGCTACCACGACAACGGGGCTGCCATGATCGCCGCCGAGGTAACCGAAGGACTGGCACGGCTGGGGATAATCGATGCGCGCACGTTGCCGTACTCCGCCTATATGAACGCCAAGGTGGAAGTGTTCTGGGCGGCGATCGAAGGGCAACTGATGGCGATGTTGGAAAACGTAGCTGATCTGACACTCGATGCTCTGAACGAGGCCACGCTCGCCTGGGTCGAGTATGGTTACAACCGCACGGTGCACTCAGAGACGGGCCAGGCGCCGCTGGCGCGCTTCCTGGGCGGGCCCGACGTGTTGAGGGCGAGCCCGGACAGTGCTGCCTTGCGCCTGGCATTTACCAAGACGGAACGGCGAACCCAACGCACGAGCGATGGTACGGTGGTGATCGAAGCTCATCGCTTCGAAGTTCCCAACTGTTATCGGCATCTGACTCATCTGCAGGTGCGTTACAGCGGTTGGGGCCTGACCCAGGTCCACTTGGTTGACGAGCACACCGGGCAGGTGCTGTGTCGTCTGTTCCCTCAGGACAAAGAACACAATGCCCGTTGCGTGCGCCGGCCGCTCGAAGCGGTCGCGATGCGACCTGGCGCAGCCGCTGCTCACGAGACTCCAACGGGCCCGATCGAGCCTGCGCCCCTCGTGGCTCCGCTCTTGTCGAAGTTCCTGACACAACAGGCGGCCACGGGACTGCCACCCCCGTATCTGCCCCTGCCTGAAGATCCATCCGCACTCGACCATCCAACCCACGACGAAGGAGATCCCGCATGAACAAGAAGCTCCTGGCCCTGTACGGGCTCAAATTTAATCCGTTCTCAGCCGACGTACCGGTCGAGGCCCTGCAGCTGACTCCGCGGATCGAGTCGTTCTGCTGGCGTGTCGAACAACTCGTCGGTGAAGGGGGATTTGCCTTGATTACAGGTGCCCCTGGCGTAGGCAAATCCGTCACGCTGCGCCTGCTCGCCGAGCGGCTCACGGGCCTGCGCGATGTGCAGGTCGGGGTGCTGTCACGGCCTCAGGCGCGTCTGGCGGATTTTTACCGCGAGCTCGGCGATCTGTTCGGCGTAGAGTTGCAGCCTCACAATCGCTGGGGCGGGGCCAAGCTGCTGCGCGAGCGTTGGCAGAGTCATATCGATGCCTCGCTGTGTCGACCGGTGCTGATCGTGGACGAAGGCCAGGAGATGTTGGTTCCGGTGCTGGCAGAGTTGCGGCTGCTGTGTTCGGCCCGGCTGGACTCGCACCTGCTGCTCACTGTGGTGCTCGCCGGCGATCAACGTCTGCTCGAGCGCTTCCGCTGCGATGAACTGTTGCCGCTGGGCTCGCGCATGCGCGTGAAGCTCGCCCTCGATCGGGTGGCACCCGATGAACTGCACGAATGCCTGGCTCACACGATGCAGCGCGCGGGCGCGCCGAAGCTCATGACGGCAGAGCTCATCGCCACCCTGTGTGATCATGCGCAAGGGAATCTGCGGGCGTTGATGAACATGGCTGGAGAACTGTTGGCCACCGCGGCACAGCGGGAACTCCCCCAGTTGGACGAGAAGTTGTTCCTGGAGGTCTTCGCAGTCCCGCAGTCCCCTCAGGCCAAGGCTGTACGCCGCAGATGACTCACTCACCCGATCACGAGCTGCCGGTACAACCGGCCCATTGCCTGCCGCTGCGCCCGGAAACGCAGCGCTGGCTCGTGACGGATCTGTGGCTGGAAGAAGCGGTCGGCATCGTCGGCGGGGAACCGAAGTGTTGCAAGTCCTTCCTTGCCTTGGATCTGGCCGTGGCGGTCGCTTCCGGCACGGCGTGCCTGCGTCACTTCGTCGTGCCGCATCCGGGTCGGGTGTTGTTGTATGCTGCGGAGGATGCGCTGCACATCGTGCGCAGCCGACTCGACGGTATCTGTGCCGCAGCCGGCTGCTCCTTGCTGGACCTCAACCTGCAGGTCATCACCGCCCCGACACTGCGCATTGATCAGTTGGCCGATCGCGAGCGCCTGCAGCGAACCGTCGAGCGCCTCGCGCCGCGTCTGTTGATCCTGGATCCGTTCGTGCGGTTACATCGCATCGACGAGAATGCCAGCGGTGAAGTCGCACCCTTGTTGGCGTATCTGCGGGAACTGCAGCGTCGATACGCACTGGCCGTGTTGCTCGTGCATCATGCAAAAAAGGGCGGTGGCCGGATCCGCGCTGGCCAGGCGTTGCGTGGCTCCTCGGAGTTCCACGCCTGGGGCGACTCCAATCTCTATCTGCGACGTCTCGGAAATGAGCTGACTCTGGCGGTTGAGCACCGGGCCGCCCGGTCCATGCCGCCAGTCACTCTCGAACTCGCCCAACGAGCCGGCGCGCTGGCGTTGGAACTGCAGGCCGCGGCGGACATCCCCAGCATCCTACCGCCGAGCTCACTCGACGAGCGCATCCTCGCAGCACTACGTGATGCCGTTCGTCCACTGCCGATCCTGGAACTGCGCCAGCAGTGTCGTGTTCGCAAAGCCACCCTCTACGCACGACTCACGGCGCTCGTTGGCACCGGCCGCCTGAGGCGTACTGCCGAAGGCTACCAACTCTGCAGCTGCGCCTGACCGCAGGCCCTACAGCCCGCCGCCACTCGTTCCGGTTCCCGTTCTGTCTACAACACACCGGAACCGGAACGCGGAACCCACCTCAAAAAGCCCGACTCAATGCACCTCAGAAAGCGTGCACCTGCTCACGCGCCCGTGCGTCGTCGACAAGTAAACTTCCTGCAACTTGGAGGTTTGTCGATTCGACGAGCGTGCGCGCTGTTGTCGGTAGCTCGCTCCGGCCTGCGCTATGAGTCGCGCCTGGTCAAGCGGGATGCGCCGGTGTTGGTCGCGATGCGCGAACTGGCAGCGCAGTACCCGCGCTACGGGTACCGGCGTATTCAGGTGTTCCTGGAGCGCCGTGGGCAGCATATGAGCGCCGATCGAGCCCATCGGATCTGGCGACAGGCCGGATTTCAGGTGCCGCGTAAGCGGCCTCGCAAGCGCGTTGCGGGCAGTCGTCCGCGTCCGCTGCCGCCCACGGGTATCGGGCATATTTGGGCCTACGACTTCGTGTTCGATGCCTGTGCGAACGGCCAACAGTTGAAGTGCCTGACGGTCGTGGATGAGTACACCCGCGAGTGCCTTGCCATTGATGTAGCCGGTAGCATCCGTTCGGGGCGGGTCATAGAGGTTCTCAGCAAGCTCGTGAGCGTACATGGGGCTCCAAAGTATATTCGCTCAGACAACGGCCCCGAGTTTGTCTCGAGAGCAGTGTTGAAATGGCTCACCGAAGCCAAGATCGACACCGCGCACATCGAGCCAGGCAAGCCTTGGCAAAATGGCCTGAATGAATCTTTCAACGGGAAATTCCGCGACGAGTGCCTGAGCATGCATTGGTTCAAGAACCGCATCGACGCCAAGATCCTCATCGAGGACTTCCGATATCAATTCAATGAAATCCGCCCGCACTCGAGCCTCGGTCAGCGCACGCCGCTGGAATTCAAGCGCCAACTGTTGCAACCTGCGCATGAACCCAGCGCGGTCTCCCGCCCCTGACGGGGCGTGAGACCGCGCTGCGGGGAAGACGATTAATCCATCAACCACAGAGCCCGAACCGAAGACCATCCTAAAATTAACATTGGCCCGAAGAAAGCCGGCAGGTCACAGGCAGACAGGCGAATACATTCACGCCTATGGAAGTCCGCGGGAATCAGGCACTTCGCGACCACCGAGGTACCCTTAGTCCTACAACTAGAGTTTGAGTTTCCCATATAAGGTTCCGAGTACCTCAAGGGGCAAACGAGACTGGGTCGGGTACGAGCCGATTGGTTCGGCAAAAAGCGGCGCGTCGAGGACTAGCTGGCGCTGGATCGTTGCTCTGGGAGACCCCCCCCGTGTCACAGTGGTTGCCGCCTCGATAGGACGGTAACCTTGAGGGGCACTGAGGAGATGAAGTGGCTCGGTACGGAGAGAAGTTCAAGCAGCGTGCGGTAGCACGCCTGCTGCCGCCGGAGAGTTCGGCGATATCGACAGTTTCGCAAGAGATGGGTATTTCGGTTGCCACGCTGGAGCGTTGGCGCGCAGATGCGCTGTCCATGCCCGCGCGAGCGCGGGCATGGACAGCGGCGGCCCGATTGCAGGCGGTGATTGCGACGGCGGCGATGGATGAGGCGCAGCTGAGTGCCTGGTGTCGCGAGCAAGGCGTGTATCCAACGGAGTTGCAGCAGTGGAAGTCGGACGCCACGGCGGCTCTGACGGAGACCACCGAGGAACGGGTCAGCCCACAGCAGGCCCGCGAGGATAAAAAGCGCATCAAAGAGCTGGAACGCGATTTGAGGCGAAAGGACAAGGCGCTCGCGGAAACCGCAGCGTTGTTGGTGCTGTCAAAACAAATGGAGGCGATCTTCCGCCGGGGCGAGATGTAATGGACGCCGCCCTTCGAGGTGGAGTGTCTTGAGGAGCCCGAAATAGGGTTTTGTGCCAGAGTGGCTCCACGAGACAAATACTGACGGGATGGGAGACCTACCATGCGCAAGACGACATACGGATTAGACTTGGCCAAGCGGGTGTTTCAGTTGCACTGGGTGGATATTGAGACCGGTGAGATATTTCGGAAGAGCTTGGTTCGGGCTGAGCTGGTGCGATTTCTCGCTCGACGAACACCTGGCATTGTTGCGATGGAAGCATGTGGGTCGGCACACCACTGGGCACGAACGCTGCAATCCGTTGGCCACGAAGTTAAGTTGATCGCTACGCAGTTTGTTCGCCCATTCGTAAAGACAAACAAGACTGATTCCGCGGATGCTCAAGCGATATGGGAGGCAGCGCAGCGGCCTGACATGCGATTCGTTTCAGTCAAGAACCAAGACCAGCAGGCTATGCTGTCATTACATCGAATGCGCACCCAGCTCGTGAAGATGCGCACGATGCAAGCCCATCAAATTCGTGGGCTGATGTACGAGTTCGGACTGATAGTGTCCAAGGGGTGGAAGAAACTACTGAGTCAGGCAGCGCCGATTCTGGCCGATCACGAGGATTGTCCAGTACCGGGTGTGCTTCGCGGAGCTCTTATCGACCAATTGGCGACTGTGCGAACAATGACAGAGAAAATTGCGGGTCTTGAGAGACAGATTGGAGGTTGGCAGCGAAGCGAGGCAGAGTGTCAGCGGATTGCCGCCATTCCAGGTGTCGGAATGTTAACTGCGACAGCGGTCATAGCCACTGTGGGAGAGGCGAAAAGTTTTGGCTCGGGCCGAGAATTTGCGGCGTTTCTCGGTCTTGTTCCTCGACAGTCGGGAACCGGTGGGCGTGTCAAATTGTTGGGGATCAGTAAACGAGGTGATCCCTACTTGCGCACGATGCTGATCCATGGCGCCAGGAGTGCGCTCATGCAACAAAGTCGTCCTGGTCGGACAATCGATCCGTGGCTCAAGGAGCTTATGGCACGACGGCCCAAGAACATAGTGATAGTGGCGCTGGCTAACAAGATGGCGCGCACGATATGGGCGCTACTAGCGCATGGCCGCTCATTCAATCGAGATTGGTCATCGACGGTAGCTTCTCAAGCCGCAAGCTGAGATTGAGACTGAGCTTTAAAGGGTTGCGCATGTGACGTGAGCGTGATGTCAAAACAGGTCGGACCGTGGGGAGCCAAACCTGAATTCGTCCCTGGATTTCGAATCCTTCGGCGAGATGAGGAGCTTTTCAGCGGATTTCATCAGGGCCATTGCAAAAGCTGAGTTCTGCAAACAGGCCGGATATAAGACTGCAACCGAACCTCTATGCCATCACACAAAAATCACTTGCGAACACGGGCGGCGTCCATATAAGGACGAATGATCCGCCTGGAAGATCGCCTGACCACCGTGAAGAACATCGAGCAGGCGAGGCGCGCTGGAGCTCGTCTGAGGACCGCGTGTGGGATCGCGCGGGTCGATCCGCGCACCCTGCAACGATGGCAGACCGGCGAAGGCCTGAAGAGCGGCGACGGCCGACCGCGCGCTGTACGACCCGCATCCGCGCACGCGCTGAGCGAAATGGAACGCCAGCGAATCGTGGAGGTCGCCAACGAACCGCGGTTCGCCGAGCTGCCGCCAGCACGGATCGTGCCGATGTTGGCCGACGAGGGAACCTATATTGCCAGCGAATCCAGCTTCAGTCGTGTTCTGCGTGCTCACGGTCAAACTCATCACCGTGGGCGTGCCGCAGCACCTCGGCGTGTGCGACCACCGACCACCCATGTAGCCACCGGTCCGCGCCAAGTCTGGACCTGGGATATGACATTTTTGCCCACCAAAGTGCTTGGAATTTGGTGTTACCTCTACCTAATACTCGATGTATACAGTCGCAAGATTGTTGGCTTTGAGGTGCACGAGCACGACGACTCCGATCACGCCGTGAACCTGTTGCGTCGGACCGCGTTAGCCGAGGGATTACACGCTTTGGCGCAAAAACCCGTTCTTCTCGGCGACAATGGCTCGACACTCAAGGCGACGACAGTGTTGGCAATGATGCATTGGCTGGGCTTAAAAGCCTCCTACTCGCGTCCACGCGTGAGTGACGACAACGCCTTCGTCGAGTCACTGTTTCGCACGGCCAAATATCGTCCCGAGTTCCCGACCAAGGGGTTTGCCGATCTGCAGCAAGCGCGCCTGTGGGCAAGTTCGTTTGTCTGCTGGTGTAACAACGATCACCGTCATAGTGGTATCCGCTACGTCAGCCCGGCCCAACGCCATGCAGGTCAAGACCGCCAGGTCCTTGCGGCTCGCCATGAACTGTACGTCCAGGCGAAAGCAGCTCATCCACGGCGCTGGGCGCGTCACACGCGAAACTGGAGTCCGATCACCGTCGTCACGCTCAATCCCGAGCGCGAATCGCTCGTCACCGCGGCGGTGACCGCAGAGAAAGTATCGGCTACGGCCGCGTAACACAGGCGGCAACTACGTTGACACGCACCGGACCACCCGATGATCTTCCTGGAGAACAAGTCCATAACGAGCCAGGAGAGTCAGTCTCCTTAGATGCGGATATAGGGTAGAGTAGCCCATGTGCGCCGAGGCGGCCTAGGCCGCGGGTTTCACATGGTCGCCTGGGCCTGGTGCCTTGGTTCACACCGGTACGAAGCCCACAATCCAATGGCATGGCAGAGGCGTTCGTGAAGGGCTTCAAACGCGATTACGTCTATGTCCATGATCGACCCGACCCACAGACTGTCTTGTCCCAACTGCCCAACTGGTTCGAGGATTACAACGAGGTTCATCCTCACAAAGCCCTGCGTCTGAAATCGCCCCGCGAGTTCATCCGCAGCTATCTACAACCCGCAGCCTGTCCGGCCCAATAGGGGCAACTCCACAATCGCAATCAACACTGAGATGTTGCGAACCTCACCCGCCCAACTGCGCTTGAGAATGACGCCATCTAGGTAGACGTAGGGGAAATCCCCGACGATGTCGCGGTTCCTCCAGGCCTCGATGTGGCGATAGATCGGTCAGGTATCTTACCCGTGGGACTCGCGCGCCTTCGTCAAGGCGCAGACAACAACAGGGTTGAAAATGACACTGGGCCATTTGCCCCTTGGTTAGAGCGATACCCGACTCGGTTCACGAGCGAGCGAATCTTTACTCGTGGCCATCACCTGCCGCGTCAAGGGGATCAACGCTCTGGCTCTCTTCACCATTTCCCTCACGACCTCAATCTCGAGGTCACACAGCCACGACAAGCAACCGGGCCGCCAAGCTAGTCCAACGTCGATTCATTTCTTCGTCCGCGACCACGTAATTTTTCTCACGCAAGCCTTCTACGTCCTTTTCGAAGTATGGATATGTTACATAGCTAGGAACAAGCGGCTTTTGCAAAGCGAAGTGCTCCGGAGTCCAATCGCAATCCGAGACTCCCCATTTATGCCTGAAAATTGCCTCGCCGTGACCATGAAAGTCCATGCTTGAGGCATGGGCGTTCTTGCGATCGCGATTCATCGGTGGCGTCACGATCAACAAAGAGTCGGATCTCTCCGAGATCGTATTGCTGAGTGATTCATAAGAATTCCCTTCCAATGGATTGTGCAATCGTCCATGACCCGGGTCGTTAATGGAAGTTCTGTCTCGATTGTAGATCATCGACCGAAGAAAATAATCGCCCTCCGACCAGCCAATATTACAGAACCTCTCATCCCACAATCCGACTTTTATAACAGCGTCCGGCAAGTAACTGCAGAACGCGTCGCCCAATCCTTGGGTGATGAAGTCATATCGGCGATGGAGATCAAGTAATCGCGAAAACCAATCTGGTTTGAAGATAACATCGTCTTGGACAGTAACCACAATGTCGTTAGCTGGATTTTTCAGATCCTTGAATCCGAGTAATAGCGCTTGGTTCCAGCTGCGAGCGAGGTGCCCGGTCGAAAAGTCGGGTCTCAAGACATTGTGCAAAACGGTTACGGCCGCTTCGTGGTTCGGCTCAAGGAAGAATTGACTATGATTGTTGATAACGTTTATTCGTACATCGGCACCACTCGCCAATATGCTCGCAATGTTTCTATTCATGTCAACAGGATTATTGTAAGTGACTATATAAATAGTGACCCTAGTTCTATTCATACGAAACTACTCCTTCAGACTAGAATTGCGCTGGCGCATTGAACGGTCGGACCAAGGTCCGGTTATACAGACATGCCTGTTCAAGCGTCATCCGTTGCGCATATTCTTCTTACCACCTTGACTTGTCGAACACAATGGAGCTCTTAAAAAGTCATCCACTCAGAAAATATAGTTAAACATCAGAGGTTGGCTACGGGGCACGAGATTGGACTACAACTTGGGACTCGGCACATTCATTTAGTTGATGTAGTAGATATGCAATTTGCCAACCATAAAGTCTGATACAGCGAACTTTCGCGCCGAGTCCCCCTGTGTCGAACTACCTGCCGCCCAAGCAGGAACGTAACCCTTAGGACGATCAGACGATGAGGTGGGTGGATATTCGCACGACGTATCACTCCCTGAGCACAAGAGGGCGAGGGGACGAGTTTGGAAAAGTCGAATCCCAAGTCAATGATGTGGACTGCTGCCGGTTCTGCGGACACGCACTTTAGGCCAAGAGGGCCTGTCTCTCAAACTCAATCGGACTGATATAGCCCAACGTAGAATGCCTTCTCCTCGGATTGTAGAAGCGCTCGATATAGTCGAACACATTGGCACGAGCCTGATCGCGAGTTAGATATTGCTTGTGATCCGTGCGTTCGGTTTTCAGCGAAGAGAAGAAACTCTCGATCACCGCATTGTCCCAACAGTTGCCGCTCCGACTCATACTGCAGGTGATGCCATGCTCGGTGAGCAGATCCTGGAAATGCTCGCTGGTATATTGGGTGATTTCCATCGATCGTCGCAACATCTCGTCAAGGAGATGTTCTATGGGACGACCACCGGGGTGGAGTACGCAACAGACAGGGCGAGCGCCGATGCGGTCGCCCGGCCGGCCGGGTGTTAATCTGCGGGGGATCGAGCAAATATTCTGGATGCGTATCGCTGAAGGTGATTCGAGTGAAGATGCTGCCGCAGCGAGAGGCGTCTCGCAGCCGGTGGGAACTCGCTGGTTCCGACAGTCTGGAGGCATGGCGCCAATCAGGTTAGCTCCGCTTTCCGGGCGATATTTGTCGTTCGCGGAACGCGAGGAGCTCGCGATCCTGAAGGCGCAGGGACTGGCAGTTCGCGCGATTGCTCGGCGGATAGAACGGTCTGACCTGCTAGGCGATTTACGGACCATCTGAAAGCTCGGAGAATGGCCGATCGGGGAGCGAGGAGCCCATGAAAAAGACCCGATTCAGCGAAGAGCAGATGGTGAGGATCCTGCGTGAGGCCGACGAGGCGCCGGTGTCTGAGGTCGCCAAGAAGCACGGTGTCAGTGACGTCACGATCTATGCTTGGCGCAAGCGTTTCGGCAAGCTGGAGGCAGTCGATGTGAAGCGGCTGCGCCAGGTCGAGACCGAAAATGCGCGACTGAAGAAGCTGTTGGCCGAGCGTGACCTGGAGATTGAGGTCATGAAGGAGATCAACGGAAAAAAATGGTAGGCGCGCCCGCGCGTCGGTGCCAAGTTCGGTACGCCCACGGACGGGGCGTATCGATCCGACGAGCGTGCGCGCTGATGTCCGTTGCCCGATCCACGTTGCACTATGAATCTCGCCTGGTCAAACGCGACGCGCCTGCTGTGGGTGTCATGCGAGAGCTGGCGGCTCAGTATCCCCGATACGGTAATCGACGCATACAGGTCTTCTTGGAGCGTCATGGGCATGCAATGAGTGCCGATCGAGCTCATCGATTGTGGCGACTGCATGGTCTGCAAGTGCCGAGAAAACGGCCGCGGCGCAAGATCGCAACCGGCCGCCCGCGCCCGTTGCCGGCAACGGGCGCGGGATATCTGTGGGCTTACGACTTTGTCCACGATGCCTGCGCCAATGGCCAACAGTTGAAGTGTTTGACCATCATCGACGAATATACTCGGGAATGCTTGGCGATCGATGTGGCTGGAAGTCTGCGGTCAGGCCGGGTCATCGAAGTGCTTTCCAAGCTCGTCAGCGTTCATGGAGCACCGCGATATCTGAGAAGCGCAACGGCCCCGAGTTTGTATCCAGAGCAGTGCTGAAGTGGCTGACAGAGGCCTACATCGATACGGCCTACATCGATCCTGGGAAGCCATGGCTGAATGGAATGAACGAATCCTTCAACGGCAAGTTCAGAGACGAGTGCCTGAACATGCAGTGGTTCAAAAACAGGATTGATGCGAAAATCCTGATCGAAGAGTTCCGACGTCAGTTCAATGAGATCCGACCCCACTCGGCCTTGGGGAATCTGACGCCGGCGGAGTTCAAGCGAAAACTGTCAACAACCAATCCCGATCGAGCCATCTCCGAAGCTTGAAACGGTCCGCAGAAAGCCGGCAGGTCAGGTCGCCATCGACGATCTCGCGCGAGCTGCGGCGCAACGCTGAGACCCGCGGTGGTGTGTTGCGATATCGAGCCACGGTTGCGCAGTGGAAGGCGGATAGAGTTGCCTCGAGGCCCAAGCTCGCCAAGCTTGCGCAGAACGCGCGATTGCGCTCTTACGTGCAAGACAGACTTTCCGGGCACGTCGCTGACTCACGAGGCCGGGCGATCGCCGGACCGCATGTGCCATGGAAGGGTCGCCGCCACGGTCGCCGCGCAGACCGTCGTTGGGGCAAGTGCTGGAGTCCGCAGCAGATCAGTCGCAGATTGCCGATCGACTTCCCGAAGGACAAGTGCATGAGGATTTCCCACGAAGCCATTTATCAGGCGCTCTACGTGCAGGGTCGCGGCGCACTGCGACGGGAACTCTCAGCGTGCCTTCGTACCGGCCGGGCTTTACGAGTACCCAGGGCCAGAGTGCGGCAACGGGGCAAATCGTTCATTACGCCTGAGGTGATGATCAGCCAGCGTCCCGCCGAAGCCGCGGACCGGGCGGTGCACGTGCCCGGCGCCGGTGTGAAGAACGGGCCGGCTTTGGCCGGTCGCGGCGCTAAAGCTTTCCGCGACGCCATTGCGAAGAAGATTCGGATGCTGCCATCGCAGCTGCGGCGCTCTTTGACCTGGGACCAAGGAGCAGAGCTGGCCCAACATGCTCAACTCAGGATTGATACTGGACTGGAAGTGTACTTTTGCGACCCACAGAGTCCGTGGCAGCGTGGCACAAACGAGAACACTAACGGACTGTTGCGGCAGTACTTTCCGAAGGGGACTGACATCAGCAGATATTCAGTGCGACAGCTTGACGCGGTTGCCATCACCCTTAACAGCAGGCCTCGAAAGACGCTCGGTTGGCGAACGCCAGCCGAAGCGCTCAACCAAATTATGCGCAGGAAATCAGCGTCGCGCTCCGCATCGAGCGCCGGCTTCTGACGCATTCGCGTCAGACTGCTCCGCGGTGAAGAACGATTAGAAAATAGATCTCAAGATGTTATGATCTAAGCACAAACAAACTGTTGCGACGACCGATTGACTCCGGGTTGACTGCCTTGATCCGAATGGTGCTACACAGATCGTGGTGCCCCGCGACGCCAGATCGCCGTCATCAGCGCATCCATCACCAGTTGGGCGGTCATGCGTGCGTTGGCAGACCATCCCACCACACGGCGTGAGAACAGGTCAATAACCACAGCGACGAACAACCAGCCTTCGTGAGTCCACAGGTAGGTGAAGTCCGCGCTCCATTTCAAATTCGGCGCCGCCGCTTGAAAATTGCCGATCCAGCAGATTAGCAGCGATCGTGCGGTTTGCGACGTCGAGCTCTGCGCGCCTTAAGGCGCGCAGAGCTCATTAGCCGCTCGATCCGATGTAACCCGCAGGCGAGTCCCCAAGCCAGCAGATCTTGCCATACGCGCCTGGCTCCGTAAGTCTCATCACTCGCGTCGAAGCTGGCTCGCACCTGCGCCAGCAGCTGCACATCCCGACGCGATCGATCACTCGGCGGCCGTTTCGCCCAGTCATAGAATCCACTCGGCGACACATCGAGCATGGCGCACATCCAGCGCACCGGCCAGATCCCCCGATGCTTCGCAATGAAGCCGAATATCATGTGGACTCCTTGGCAAAGTAGGCCGTCGCTTTTCTTAAAAGGTCGCGCTCTGCCTTGAGTTTGATGATCTCCTTGCGCAGCTGATCGACTTCGCCTTCATCGGTCTTCGCCTTGCCCTGGCCGGGAAACGCCTGCGCCGGATGGGCTTGGTCTTCACGTACCCAACGCGCCACCCTGTTGGAAACCAGCCCTAAATCCCGCGCCACCTCTGAGGCGGTCAGTCCACCTCTCACGAGCCTGACCGCTTCGCGCTTGAACTCCGCCGTATATGCTTTGCGTGTGCCTTTCATTTCCGCTCCGGTTCCTGGTACACCTTAACTCAGTGTCCGGAAAACCGGCAGCAGTCCAGTCCCAACTTCCCAACTGGTTCGAGGATTACAACGAGGTTCAACCTCACAAAGCCCTGCGTCTGAAATCGCCCCGCGAGTTCATCCGCAGTTATCTACAACCCGCAGCATGTCCGGCCGAATAGGGGCAACTCCAGCATGCCATCTTGGCCAAGTGGTTGTCCGGGCGTCGGCAGCAGTCCAGTCTGTCAGACTGCAGCTTGCGCGATATCGCGTCTTCGATGAATAAGTGCTAACCTTGAGAAGCGGTCCTCACTTCAACGCGGGTCGGACTACAGCAGGTTCATTGTTGAGCCCATGTATTCACTCTTCATGAGCTTAATCAGATAGTCGTGCGGATAGCCGAGCTCGATCTCACTCGCGCGGTCAAGTCGCGACAGTTGCTCATCAGAAAACGATAGATCAAGCGCTCGCAAGTTTTCCATGAACTGATCCAGAGTACGAACTCCAACAAGCACGGCTGCTATAGATGGCGACTGAATTACCCAGGCAAGCGCTACCTGTGGCATGGGCCTCTCCAGTTCCCGCGCTACATTCCTGACGACATCGATGATCTTAAGGCTCCGGTCCGACAAAGTCCCAAGTGACAGGACAGTGCTTCTTCTCGACGAGTCATCTTTAACTGCCGGTTGCATGAGATCTAGCTGTGAGTACATACCGCTCAGTATACCCTCAGCAAGCGGCGAATATGCGACAACTCCGAGTCCTAGATCATCGGCAGCGGGAAGCAATTCGCGCTCCACAGTTCGCTGAATGAGGTTGTATTCGACTTGAAGAGCGACCAGCGGTGATAAGGCACGAATATCCGCAAGAGTCTGCATTTTTGCAATTTGCCAAGCGGGCGTGTTCGATATGCCTGCATACAAAACCTTTCCCGAGATGACGAGATCGTCCATCGCACGCAAGATCTGCTCGACGGGCGTTGTGAAATCCCAGGCATGCAAATAGAGGACGTCGATATACTCGCTTTTGAGGCGGCGTAGACTCCCCTCAACCGACCTGATCATGCTCTTGCGGTGTGCGCCGCCGGAGTTCGGGTCTCTACGGTTGGTCGGTATTGCGTATTTAGTTGCAATCACGAGGCGGTCTCGCTTGTCGTGGACAAATGACCCAATCCAACTCTCGGATGTGCCATTCGTGTAAACATTAGCGCAGTCGATAAAATTGCCCCCATGGTCGACGTAGGCATCAAAGATTCTTCGCGATTCGTCCTGATTAGCACCCCATCCCCAGTCTGTTCCAAAAGTCATTGTTCCAAGGCCCAGCCGCGAGATACGCAATCCTGATCGGCCTAACAAGCGATATTGGTCCATGAAGACTTCCTCTGGCATGACCTTCTTCTTTGAATCAGCGGGAAATCCCTTTGCCACGGCTGCTGGAAGAGACCCCGATTCTCGAAAGCTCCAGGAATGAAATTAACCGACAGATTAATCCTTCAGACACATGCAGCGCAAAGTTGAGGACTGAGAGTCGAAGGTAGAATGTTGGTGACATGATGCGACTTACTCCCGTTCTTCGAATATCCGACTGCATTCATTTTTAGCTCGTCAGACCGTGACAGACCTTGATATTTGTCCAATGAAACGAGACGCGTAGAAGGCTGGAACAACAGCGATGGCGCGATACGAGGCTTGGGGGCGCGTCTTGACAGCCTTTTGAGTCGATGAACACTTATTTTCAAACATGCCAATTCCCGTCATTGTTCAGAAGTCCACCGGCCACCAAGTATACCGAAATCTATAACTTGACTTGATTCGAACAGTCATGGTCTGACTCTTTCAGACTTCGTTAATTCGAATTGTAATCCTTCTAAGAAGGAATTGCGCACTCGGTTATAGTGCTCGAGCTAAGGTTTCACAATTGCTCGCGTGTTTATTCCGAGGCGCGTACATTTCAAGCGACAATATATCATTCCAACTGAGACGCTACTGAATCTCATGACTGAGCTGTGGTTTAAAGTAGCTCTAAAGTCGAAGCGCAATTATGTACGACGATCACCCTGTTTTTGGGATGGCCCTGAGCTTTTGCGCCAGTCTTCCCTGTATACCAAACTCATGACTCCTTCTTAATTTTGCATGACACGGACGAATCTTCATGAAGAAACCTCGTATCGCGTTCCTGAGCTTTTCTCACCCTCCTCGGGGCGTAAGCTCCCCTTGATCGGACACAGGTGAATTGTAGACTCTCCGTAACTGAGGAGAGGCTATGAGGAAGTCGAGATTCAGCGAGGCGCAGATCGCCCTGAAGGAAGGTGAGTCAGGGGTGCCGATCAACGATCTGATCCGCAAGCATGGGATCAGCCGGCCCACCTGTTTCAACTGGAGAGCGAAGTACGGCGGTGTAGCGGTTGGACTGCTGCCGGTTCTGCGGACACGCACTTTAGGCCAAGAGGGCCTGTCTCTCAAACTCAATCGGACTGATATAGCCCAACGTAGAATGCCTTCTCCTCGGATTGTAGAAGCGCTCGATATAGTCGAACACATTGGCACGAGCCTGATCGCGAGTTAGATATTGCTTGTGATCCGTGCGTTCGGTTTTCAGCGAAGAGAAGAAACTCTCGATCACCGCATTGTCCCAACAGTTGCCGCTCCGACTCATACTGCAGGTGATGCCATGCTCGGTGAGCAGATCCTGCGGGTGGGCAGGAAGTTGCTTTTGACGTATTTGACCCCGGACTCCACGATCCCTTTCTTCTGCCGATCCGCGGGCGGACACGGATCGATCTTGAAGCTGTAACCTTCAGCACACTCTGCATACGCTCGCTGCACGACCGAGTCACGGACACAGGCGCGGGTGATGGCGCACTTGGGGTTGTCGATGATGACTCGGGCTGGAATCGACCCAAACCACTCGAAGGCGCGCCGGTGACAACCGAGCCAGGTCATGACGGTCCGGTCAAACACAAACTCAACATACTGATGGCGCGAGAAATAGAGCGTCATCACGAAAGCCCATGTCCGACGCGGCTCGCCACGCGCCGGATCCACCAGCACGGGGCCTGCACCGAAATCAACTTGGGCCGCTTCCGCCGCTGGAAACTGCAGCCGCACGGTCGCTTCCGGCGGCAGGCTGGCGCGAATACCCGCCATCATCCGACGAACCGCGGAATAGCTTCCTCGGAAACCATGATCGCGAGACAGCGCGGCGTGAATGGCGGCGCCGCCGACGCCTTCGGCGGCCCAGCGCTCCACCTGGGCGCGATATGGCTCGGCGGCGGATATCGTGCTGCGTGCACGGCGCGCCTGCCCGATCGCCGCGCTCAGTGCCGCATCATCCGGCAGCGGCGCTTCGCGCACCAACCACCCCTGGCTCGTCGCCAGCCCGCGCAACGCGGCCACCTTCCGGCGGCCCATCAGCCGCGAGCGCGCGATGTCGCGGCCAGAGTCGCCCTGGCGCAGCCGCACCAGGACCTGTCGATACTGGAACATCTCGGAACTCCTTCGGCTCACCGGCTCTCCCCGCAGGCAAAAAGCCCACAGCCTAGCCGTGCCGTCTTCAGTTCGAGATGCCCGTCCTCCTGCTCAACTGGCTCCTACATGCCGATCACGACCTGGCTCCAATGTGCCGGTCGGTGACACACTTGCGCAGAACCTAACTGCCCGGACACTCACGCCCGACGTTCGGACCGGCCAGGAAGCATTCCAGAGGCGTGCAGTCGATCTCCCGATGGGGGGCTGGGATGGTAATCCTGGGTGATCCAGGCCTGAGTGGCTAGGTTCAGCACGGCAGGAGTTCCTGATGCGGTTGATCGGGTGATCAGCAATGTGCCAGGCGAGTTGATAGGCACATACCGATCTCAGATCGTGGTCCTGGGGTCACAACTGAACTATCAGTTCTGAGTGCGAATTGCCGCCTGCGCGGCCGGTCGGCTGCTAGTCGACTCACTGGCGCATAGAAGGAGAAGCCGCCATGAGGTTAGTTATGCGAATCTCGGATGAGCGCTACCACCGTGACTTGCGACGGTTGGAGGTCGCATTGCGGATGATCCTCGTGGGCGCACGTACGGCTACGTTCACGCGGTGGACCCACCTTTCAAAGTACAACGTTCGTAAGCTTCGAAACGAGTACGGAGGCGACGCCGTCCCGCGCGACCGTCTCAGAGGAGAAGCACCTTTTCGCGTTGAGTTCTTCTGCAAGTCGGCGACTTTGCGAGCCGAGACGCCGACGCTTGTGGGTCCGCTCAGCCATTTTTCGTGCGTTGCCAGGAACCGGCGAGGTCACCGAAGATGATTTGCCGGATCTTGCTCGCGCCGAGCGACTCTGCGCTGCGCTCGAGGGCCATGTGTCCGACAAGCGAGATTGATTTCGAGCGGGTCGTCATCCTCATGATGGAACTCGTTCGCGGCGAGCTCATTCGCATAGCCATGTGTTCGATGCATCCCGAGCTGGTAGTCCACGATTGCTTGTCGCCCGCGAACCGCGTTCCGCGCATTGTTGTCGGGAAATGCATGCTGTTTTGACCGATCTAACGTCTCGTACGGCAACGACCGACATTCCATGCGAGCCTCAAACAGATGCCGCCAGCGGGTATCGGCAGTCTTCGTTCTAACTTGGAGCTGCGCTGCCTGGCCTCGTGACTGCACCGCCGCGTCAATAGCCAGAGTTTGGATCTTCGCTGGACCGCGCGGCTAGCCGTCAACAGAATTGTGCGGTTACATCACGACGGAACGAGCCTGCAGATGCAGTATACCTACCATTGGCCCGGATAGCAGTTGTACCAACACGACGACACATCACTGTTGTTATCCTACCTCGATGCTGGTTTTCGCGACCTCGACAACACGAGCGGGATTTCGGCAGACAACCAACGGAGCTGTACGAGACAACAATGCGCAGGTCATAGCGTAACGGTATGCCATACCGATCGATATATGATAAAAGAATCGCCTGCTATCGAGATTTCGTTGACCAACGACGTTGGGCCCGCAGCCCGAAGGAGTATTCGCATGGACGGACTTAGGGTTAGCATCTACATCGTTACCTATCGAAATCCAATTGACTTGAACAAGAATGTGTCCAGCATTCTTGAGAGTGGTTTCGATGTCCGGATCAACGTGATCAATAATCACAGTCAATTCTTCTTGGAACCCCAATTCGAAAATGCAGTAACGGTTCTGCACAACAGTTTGCGGCCAGATTTCTCTACCGGGCATCTGGCTCGGAATTGGAATCAGGCGTTGCTGAACGGCTTTAGGGATCTCAAGGATCCAGCTAACGATATTGTCGTGACGGTGCAGGACGACGTCATTTTCAAGGCAGACTGGCTAAGTCGTCTAGTTGATCTACACCGTCAATATAGTTTTATAACTATGGGGATAGGGGATGCATTCTGCAGTTATCTGCCGATAACGGTACAGAAGGTAGGGCTCTGGGACGAGAGATTCTGCAATCTCGGCTACCATGAGGGAGACTATTTCTTGAGGTCTCTCATCTACAACCGAGAAGGCTGCTCTATCAATGATGTCGGCCACGGACGCGAGAACAATCCTATAGAAGGGAACGTTTATCGTTGGGATCCGAGAATCTCTGCAAGTGAGATCGAAAGATCCGATTCATTGCTAGTAAGCACACCGCAGTGGAATCCAGGCAGGATGGATGCGCACCTTGCCAGCATGAAATTTCATTCGATCTCTGAAGCGGTATTCAAACATAAGTGGGGAGTTTGCCATGCAAAATGGACCGCGGAGCATCACGCTCTGCGCGCGCCACTCGTCCCAAGTTACGTGATGTATCCATATTTTGAGAAAGACGTCGAAGGCCTGCGCGAAAAGAACTTCATTGTTCCCGATGAGGCTGGAGGAGCGCGTTGGGATGCAGTCGCGACCCTAATACGTGAGACCGTGGATGTCGGGTCAAGCGGAGAGCTGCAGCGAAAAATTGATAACTTTGTATCTAGGGATAACAGCTGGATATAAATCAAGCGGCTGTTTGATGCCGCCGTGTGCCTTAGCCGCGTCTTGACCTGCTGACGGGCACCTCGGAAAGCTCTGTCAAACTCCGACGGGGTGATGGTGAACGTGCTGACGGCTTTTTTTCCGTACCGCCCTTTGAGCGACGGAAAGCGTCCCAGCGGATACAGCCTATCGCCCGAGGCGTCGAGCCGATAGATGGCATCGCAGTTGATCCACCAGGAGAACTGCGAGATGAGCGAGCAAGGGTTGAAGGAAACGGGCGCGCTGGCGGGCCGAGAATCGAGTCGATCGCAGCGCAAGTACAGCGCAAAGGACCGCAAGCGGTTGCTGAGGCTGTTCGAGAGCCGGCAAGTGAGCCAGAAGCAATTTGCCCGGGATCAGGGCATACCGATTTCGACGTTGTCGTATTTGGTCCGGCAGTCAGCGCGTGAGAGCGCGGCGGCGCAGGTGGAAGTCGTCGAGATTCCGGGAAGCAAGTGGGTCGCGGCCGGGGGCGGCCAGGCGATCCGGCAGCCCTCGCTCGACTGCGTGGAAGTCCGCTTGCCCAACCAGCTGGAGTTGCGAGTATCGGACGCTACCGATGCACAGTGGGTCGTCGAGCTGCTGCGAGGACTGCTGTTATGTTCGGGCTGAGCGAGCAAACGCGCGTGTTCGTGAAGCCCGGAGCCACCGATGGACGGTTGGGGCTGGATGCGCTGCGAGGTCTGGTGACGCATGTGTTGAAGCAAGAGGTGTTGAGCGGATCGCTCTTCACCTTCTGCAATCAGCGGCGCAATCGCATCCGCTGCCTGTTTTTCGACGGCAGCGGGTTCTGGCTGGCCACCAAGCGCTTGGAGGGCGCCACGTACCAATGGCCGAAGGATCCGGCGGCGGTGATGCAGATGAGCGTGGCGCAACTGCGGTTATTGGTTAGCGTGAGGCCAAGGCCCATGTTCGGGCACCTCTGAATAATCCACAGTAGGCTCTGGCGGACACACACAACCTATGTGTCCACAACGGGAGCTATAAGTGGATACAACCACCGCAATATCCGCAGTGGATACGCGCGGTCGTCGAGTTGCACCTCGCAATTTCCGGACGGTCGACGAGAAAATCCAGATTGTGACGGAGTCTCGCATGCCGGGGGCGTCGGTGGCTGAAGTGGTGCGCCGTCACGGGGTGAATGCCAACCAGGTCTTCACCTGGCGTCTGCAGCAGGAACAGGGCGTGTTGGGCCGGCGCAAGCGGGGGCGTCCGGCTGCCGTGAGATTGCTGCCTGTGCGCGTGAGTTCCGAGGCGAAAGAGCCGCCGACAGAGCTAGCCCCCGCGCAGCTCGCAGCGCCGACGAATGAAGGACGCATCGAAATTACGCTGACCGATGGCATCCGGATCGCGATTTGTGGTGCGGTACCGGCCGAGCAACTTCGTCAGGTACTGGCGGTGCTGCGCAGATGATCGGTCCGCCGAGTGGAACACGGATCTGGCTGGTGGCCGGTCAAACCGATCTTCGCAAAGGAGTGGACGGGCTGAGCTCGTTGGTCCAGACCCATCTGAATGCGAATCCCTTCACCGGGGAGGTGTATCTGTTCCGAGGCAAGAGTGGCAACAAGGTGAAGGTGCTGTGGGCGACGCCGGAAGGGATGAGCTTTTTGTACAAGCGTCTGAACGATGCGAAGTTCGTCTGGCCGCAGGTGCGCGATGGCACGGTATGTTTGAGCGTGGCGCAGTTGTCGATGCTGCTGGAGGGGATTGACTGGAGGCATCCCAAGCGCACGGGACTGTCGCCTGAGGATCCGGATCGCACGCAGCCGACACGAACATAACAGTAGATCGATAACAACCAACCGAGCACGTGCGCATCAGATCTGCAGCGCGTATAATCCAGCGGTGCTCGATGCAAACACATTGCCGAATGATGTACCCCCCATGTCACCCTACTTGTCGCTTGAATAGAGAGCGATAAACTGGGGGCCTGAGGGAGAGGACGTGGCGAGATACGGACACAAGTTTAAGACCCAGACGGTAGCGCGGTTGCTGCCGCCCGAGA
>Ga0307510_10000833_pt1 | contig 32214 bp, 17 predicted proteins | sample 12_EM_MG_FD_207224 | JGI IMG/M metagenome (GOLD analysis project Ga0307510, IMG submission 207224) | Populus trichocarpa ectomycorrhiza microbial communities from riparian zone in the Pacific Northwest, United States - 12_EM | ecosystem: Host-associated > Plants > Roots > Unclassified | place... | reverse complement strand
GTTTCCTCTGTTTGTCCCTATTCTCTCTTATCCTTTTTTCTTTTTCTTTTTTCTTTCACCCCTTCTTTCTTTAGTTCGTGGCCTTTCTCTAGCTTTTATAAGGCCAGATAATGCTTGGTTTTGTAAGGCTTGGGGACCAAGGTGAGTGTTTTTCTGCCCTTGGATCTTGGGAGAAAGGTTTTCAACCCTTGATATGATCCTTCTAAAGTTTTTAAATGGGAAACAATGAGAAAGTTGAGCATTTTTCTGCAACTGACTGACCATATCAATATCGCCTGAGAACACCTGGACCTGGTATGGGGTGCATACCTTTTGACCAAACTCATTCTTGTTTGATTTGGAGGTGTATAGCTCTATATTTGATCATTTAAAAGTGTCCACTAAAACAACGTAATATTTGACACTATGTTTTTGGCTAATTAGGGACATGATGTTGTGGAGATCCATGGAGAAAATGGAATGTAAACGTTTGATATTATGGACATGGGATTGTAGAGAGAGTGTTTCTTAGTCGAATGGTAGTGGTTTCAACCTTGGACGTGGTCGGAAACGCTGCATTTAGCCGTCTGAAAGTACCCCCTCGACCAGCCAAAAATCAAAGAAGAAAAATAATAATACTTTAAACGGTGTCGTTTTGGCTAATTCCTGTAGATTAGGGTTTCCTTTTGATTTAGGGTCTATCAAGTTTCAAAGCAGTCCTTCATCTCTTGATTTCTTTCTATTTTATCCTTAATTTGCCTCCTTTTTTATGCAATTGTGTCCCTGTCAACTTCATTTGTCACCCCTGAATTTGAGTGTCGTTTACAAGTTAGTCCTTGATTTCCGATTTATTTAATTATCCCCCTGAATGACCACTAAACTTTCAATTTTTTCAATTTAACCCCTGATTTCTCACTAATTTCGGTCCCTCAAGTTGCGTGCAATTTGCAAGTTGATCCTTGGCTCACAGAAATTCAATTAATCCCCTATTTGCTCACCAAACTTTGATTTTATGCAATTAAGCCCCTGATTTGACTAAATTAGACTTTTCAAACTTCCAATTGAGTCCTTAACATCAGTTATTTCAAAATTGGCCTTCCAAGTTAATCTCTTTTTGCAATTAAAAAACCTTAATTAAATAGACAAACCTTCTTTAAAAACACATACACACACCGTGTTTTTGTTTAATTTTTTAAAAAAAACATGGGTAGCAATAACAATCATATCAACCATCATACTAAAATATAGAATAATACAAATAAACATGCACACATTTATGTTTACACAAACATCCTAAAAATATAAATAGAGAACATGAGTTTTTCAATTCAAATAAAGTTCTACCTAATCTATTACAAGGAAAAATGCAGCTTTAACTAAGGAACTGCTCCTGTCTCTGGACCCATTAGTCTTGGCTCCTGTCGCAAGCAAGACCCATCAGAATGGGTGATGGGTCCTGCCAAGGGCAGAACCCATTAGTAAAAAAAATTTAATTTTTTTCTTTTCTCTCATATAATTTGTTTCCATACAGTAAAGAAGAAATAAATTGATGAGAGTTTTTTAAATTGTTTAAAAGTTGGGTGATCATAATGTTTTTTCATTTGAGGATGTATTGAATTTTCCTATTAAGACATTGTTTTTGCGTTTCAAAAATTCTTTGAAAAAATTTGAAATTTTATAATTTTTTTCTCTAATATTATCATATTAAAGTTGATGGAGCTCTCAATAAATTTTTTATTCACATCATATACTTTATATATTTGTATTATATATGAGAATTTTTTAACAATAAAATTTATTAAAAAATAATTTATAAATATTATAATATAATATTATTTTGGGTAATAGAAGATATTTTAATTTTATAACATTAGTGTATGAGATTCAAAGTTTTATCAACGTTTCATTGTTTTTAGATTTTTTATTTAGTAGTTTTAAATTATATATATTATTAAATACATAAATAAATTATGTGTTAGGTCCTGCACTTAGCAAGACCTATTAGAGTTTAGTCCTGTTGGGGGCAGGATCCAAAATAGCTTTGGGCCCGGTTGCACAACAGGACCCAATAAGTTTGGGGACCCAAAAGCACTAGGTCCGGACCCAAAGCTAATGGCTCCTGCGTCAGGACCTAACTTACTTGGGTTTGGCGTCAGGACCCAAGACTTTTATTATAAGTAAAAGTCTTAATATTAAAATATTCTTATTTATGTTATAAAGATTATTATTTTTATTATAATTAATATTATTAATATAATAGTGAATAAATTAAAAATATTCTTATTTTTATTATAAATATTCTTATTTTTATTATAATTAATGTTATTGATATTAAAAATATTTTTATTTGTATCATAAATATTATTATTATTATAATTCTCTTGGATCCAGTGTCATGACCCAAGGTTCTTGGGTCTTAGGTTTTTTGTGTTATAAATATTATTATTTTTATTATAATTAAAGGTATTAATATAAAAAATATAATTATTTGTGTTATAAATATTATTATTTTTATAATTAAAGGTATTAATATTAAAAATAGTATTATTTATGTTATAATTATTATTATTTTTATAATAATTAATAGTGTTAATATAAAAAAAATATTATTATTTGTGATATAAATAATATTATTTTTATTCTAATTAATAGTATTAATATTAAAAATAGTATTATTTGTGTTATAAATATTATAAGAACTTAGGTCAGGCTAGTTTAATATTATTAATATTATTATATTCATTAATATTATTAAATTTGTAAAAAATATTATTACTATAAAAAAACATAAAATTGATTTGAAGGGTAAAATCAATTACTATTATTATTATTATTAACTTGGGTCAGGCATCCCTTTCCAGACCCAAGAAACTTGAGATAGGAAAGGGGTCCCTCTCCCAAGGAGCTTGGGTGTGGCTGTAGCGCAAACTCAAATTCCTTGGGTCTTACAACCCCGCTAGACCCAAGATTATTGGTCCTTCGCCAGGACCTAAGGCTAATGTGTCCATCGTTAAGACCCAATGCTCTTGAGTCCTGCGTCAGGACTTAATTTATCTGGGCTTTAGCAGGACCCAATGTTCTTGGATCCGATGTCAAGACCCAATTCCCATGGGCCCGGCGTCAGGACCCAATTCCCATGGGTCCGGTGTGAGCATCCAAGGCTAATGGGTTCTGTGTCAAGACTTAAGATTCTAGTGTATTATGTTTCTAAATATAATTATTTGTATTATATATATTATTATTTTTATTATAATTAAAAGTATTAATATTAAAAGTAGTATTGTTTGTGCTATAGATATTATTATTTTTATTATAATTAATAAATTTGAAAAACATTATTATAAATATTAAAAAATAAGCATAGATTTGATTTGAAGTGTAAAATTAAAAATTATTATTATTGTTGTTATTATCAATAATAAATTTTAAAAAATATTAAAAAATTTAGCACACATGTTAAATTTATTATTAATATTATAAATATTATTGTTGGATCTGAAGTTGCAACCAAACTCAATACTTTTGAGTTCAATGTTACAATCAGACCTAACATTTTTAAATTTTAATTTTTTATGATATTTGCCAGCTAACTAGCAGAAAACTGAAGGACATCGAAATCCTCTAGTTTTCAATCCTGACAAAGAGGTTTGGGTTTTTTCTGATCATTCCAGGCGCACAAGAATCTGGGGATTATAAATCCCATCAGGCGTGAACTTAACCCCCACATGCTCATTCATATTATTATTCAAGGTTGTCATTTCCGTTTCGGTAAGTGTTTCGTTTTTTCAATTGGAATGGAATGTTTCAGTTTCGGAGTATTTCGGCGTGCCGTTTCAGGATTGTATTGTTCATATATATATATATATATTCAACAAACATAATTCAAATTCAAGATAAATTAATTATAAATTATGCAATACAAACACAATGTCAAACAAATATAATTTCAAAATTTAAAATATTTCTAAATAGTCAAGATTAAATAAATCTTTAACTTAAAGTAATTCAACTTAAACAAAATATCAAAATATTATGAAAGTAAAATGTTTTAACACAAATATTTTAAATATAAAATTAGGTCAGTGTTATCAAGACTAATGGAATCTAAAGCATCCATTATTTTGCTCAAATTCATACAAAGTATAAACATGAATATAAACCATATATATTAGTGATAAATATAATTTTAAAAAATTAATATCATTGTTAATGAAAATAGTAATAATAATTTTCAATATTATTATTAATATCATTGTTATTGAAAATAGTAATGAAAAGGAGTTTTTTATACTTGGATGATTTAATTAATTAAATTGAACAAGGTTCAATTTGATTCAATGGCTTTTCAAGAGTGGAACGGAACATGTGGAATGGAACCGGAACGTTCCAGCCGAAATTTAGCTGAAAAATCCGGATCGGATCGAGATTTAAAATGAGATGAAAATTATTCCATTTTGTTCCATTTTTTGAATTGGTATGGAATGTTTCGGCCATTTCAGACGAAACGGAACGGAATTGACAACCTTGGTTGACACTGATTGTGGCCATCAAAACGGTTGATCTCAGTGTCAACAAGTTCTATTTGGTGATGAGAGTTCCGCTAATGTGTTTTTTCACTTTCAAATTTTTTAAAAAACATATTTGAGCTCGAGAAGATTTTTTTATTTTGGGTTGATTACAAGTTTTGGATGGTTTTTTAGGTTTTTTTTAGGTCATGAATGAGTTTGTCAAGATATCTAAGATGTTTTCTAGATGGTTTAGGGCAAAACATGGGTTGGAAAATGAGTTTTTAGACCAAAAAAAGCATCTCTCCTAATATTTCAACCACTGTGGTGGTTGTAATTTGGGGATGAGTAGGGGACCTATCGCTTGCTTATTTTTTTAAAAATAAAATAAAAAAAGGTTGTCGGTGTTGAATTAAAAGACTGTTGGTCACACATCCTACCTCGTTACTGAGGCGACACCAAGACAATTCAAACACCGCCATGGAAAGCAATGTTTGACCACTGATTGGCCCTGCATGTGTCAAACATTCTATTTTAAAATAATATCTATATTTATTAAATTCTAAAATTACCCTTAAAAATATGATAATAACAAAAAGCTTAGGTAAAAATGCAAAAATACCCCTAGACAAAAGCCTAAGAAAATTCAACTTATAAGGGTTTATTTCATTATCCATTAGAAAAAAAAACCGATTTACCTCTCGTAAAAATGATTAATGGAATTCCTATGAAAATACCATATTACCTTTCATAGTGAGTTATTTGTTTTGTTTTGAGAAGGAAAAAATGATATTTTTAATGGGGATCACAATATTATTTTTTCCACATGTTTTAGAGTTTTTATATATATATAATTATAACAATAGAGGGCAAATTCTTGTTTTATTAAGATTAGGTATCCCTAGCGTAGATTAAAAATACCATCTCATGATATTTAACCAAATTTTTTAAGTTTAATGGGTTAATTTCTCAAATAAAACACAAGGGAAAAACTACGAGCTTCACATATGTAAAATTCATGTATAACATTTCATGTTTTTTTAAGCCTTTAATTCCTGCTTGCAGCTTTCTTCAAGGTTTGATTTTGTGAATAATTAAACCCTGTTTGTTTGTCAAAATATAATTTTTTTTTGTAAAATGAATTTCTTAAAAGTTTATTATTTTTAAATGTTTGATAGTATCATGAAAAAATATATTAAAAAACACTTTCTAGTATTTTATTATGCTATGAAAAATAACTTATTAGTATATTTTTTAAAATTTATTTAAAGAACGAGGATAAAATATAATAAATGAAAAAATTATGGAGTATGAAATTGAAAAAAAATATAATTTTATAATTTTTTTCAAATAAAAAAAATATAAATAAAAAGATCAGAGACCAAATCTGATAGATAAAATTTTTAAAGGAATATGATATTAAAAAAAATTTCAATTTTCATAAATTATTTCAAGTAAAAGAAATAGTAATAAAAAGAATGGGGATTAGATCTTATAGATAAAAAAATCCAATTAAGAATAGGATAAGATAAAAACAAATAATAATAAAACGAATGAGGAGCAAAGTTGATATAAAAATTAAATTAAATAAAATTTCAAGGGATAAAATTGAAAAATAAATAATATTAAAAATAAAATATATAGCAATTAAAAGATTGAGGACAATATTTGATATAATTAACAAATAACATGATATTTTAAAATTTCCTCAACTTCTAGAAAATATATTCCATCTAAAATAATTTTTTTTTAATTAAAATCAAATGAATTTTTTTTGAATCAAAAATATTTTTTATTAACCAACTTTTTTAATAATAAATAAAAATGAGAAGTTTTTGAAAATAATTTCTAAAAATTCATTTTCCCCGAATCACAAGCAGGCCTTAGTTTCCAACAAATTCCATAAAGGGTATTTAAGGCTTTTCTCACTCGCTCAAAGTACCAAAAAGAAAAGAAGCGGTTGGTTCTGTTAGGCTGCCAAATTGGGCTGGGTTGCATGGGTCCACTAGTCATGTGTGCTAGAGCCTCGTCACATACGTACACAAACCACCACAAGTTAAAAGTGAGCTCCAGCTGTGTGGTTCATTTTGATAACTCACACGCTTCTTTTCCATGGACTCTATCGGTCTATCCACTTCCATGACATGACATGGACACACCCCTAAATTATTCCACCTACTCTAGTCCACGAATAGGATCCAAACCTGCCTCCGACGAAGTTTCTAAGCAACTCCCTCGTGGATCACTCAGCACACAAAAAATAGTCTCAATTATAGTCCTCACACAAACCCTCTCCCCCGCAGAAACATAAGCTACGACGTCGTTCTAGAGGATTAAGTCCTTCCTCCTCCTTTTTTTTTTCTCCCTTCTTCTTAATAGTTAAAATCACAAATAAATTTAATGATTGCACATCTTCTCTGGCCTCCACTGGGGTCTGAAGATAAATAGGTATCCTCTAGGAAGGTTTTGCCGGGGTGTTCTCTCCTATCTTAAAGCGGCAGATACCCAAATCACATTTCCTCCACTCCAACACCCGACCTCAGTTCAATCGAAGAAGAAAAAATGGGAGGAGGCAACGGGCAGAAGGCAAAGATGGCTCGCGAGAGGAACCTGGATAAGCAAAAAGCTGGTTCCAAGGGTAATTAGTTAACTATTCATAAAACCCTAGCAACCCAAATCTCTCTCTCTTTTAGTTCATCTGACTGCTCGATGTTTGTCTAGGAGATCTATGTGGTTTTTTTCATAACCTGACTCGAATTTGTGGTCCGATCTATATGCAGGAAGTCAGCTTGAAGCAAACAAGAAAGCCATGTCGATCCAGGTAATTTCTTCCTTGCTCTTTCCTCTTTCCGCCTGCTAAATTTTTAAAATTTTAATTCCAAGAAATTGCAGCTCCTGTTACTTCATAAAGCGAAACTGGAGCTGATATTAGGCCAAATGCGATTGATTTTGTTTTTACCAATTAATAATTATCTAGGCATGAATTGATCAAAGGAAGAAAACCAACCTCTTCAATACTTACTCTTCCTTGTGTGGTTATTGAGAGAGATGCCTTGATCGTGTCATATCTATGTTTTCCATTGGCTTCAGCCATGTTATCGTCTCAATGGGAAATCTTGAGATTATTGTGGTCGACTCAATAAGATTACCCCTTGGATGCGTTGGATCCAACAATTCAGTTATTAAAAATAAGCATTTGGAATTATGAATTGAAAATTTTGTTTTTCTCTGTCTTGTATTTTATCTGCAGTGTAAGGTGTGTATGCAGACATTCATTTGCACCACATCAGAGGTGAAATGCAGAGAGCATGCAGAAGCCAAACACCCCAAATCTGACGTCTATGCGTGTTTCCCCCACCTCAAGAAATGAAGATGAAGTGTGGGAGAAGAACTAGTGGATACGGATTCAACGCTCAATCTTTATTGTCTTGTAATCGAGTTTGGAACTTTGCAAAGCAATTCATTCAAATTCATGGATGTCAATTGCCATGTATTGTGGAGTGTGTTTATATTACTATGATGCCTTGGTTACGTTGTCGACTTTATCTTTAGATTCTTGGGTTTTGCTTCAATTCCTTGAGATTGCGCCATTACTAACATGCCAGTGAAGGTAGAAAATAAATTAATTGAAGAATGTATGCGCGTAGCTATCCGTTAGATTACGTTAGGCACAGATCCGTTAAATCCCAAAGAAATTATACTAAAACATACCATTGCCTCTCCAGCTGTAATCCTGTATTGATGATCCTAACGAAGAAGCTTATCAAGAAAATCAATGGCCTGCTTGCCACACAAATGAAACCAAAGAACCAATACTTGCGTTAAAAAAAGAATCCATGGCCAAAGCCGAAATGATTCTTACAAAGATTATTTGGAAACTAATATTTCATCCCTAGAAAATTAATTCACATGACCTCTGGGGAAACTAGATGCCTGTTTTCTGAAGTGATGAACTGAGACCGTGGCTTTCTGCTGTACCAGCAGAAGAACTGAATAAGCATTGTGTACCATAAGTATATGTCAAAGGCAGAAAATTGACTTGAATGTTTTTAGAAATTGAAAGGAGAAAGGTTGTGTATAAAGGTAGCAGGGGAGAGGATGTGGGTGGGCAGAAACCACAACAAATCTTCTTTCTTTCTTTCTTTAAGGCTAAAAAGACTTGTTCAAATAAAGCTTTAAACTCATCTGTTCCAAGAACCTGAAGAAAAGTGATGACCAATTACTATGATGTCCCATGACTATATAGAATAGTGCATACAAACTAGAGATACCATGTCCTCTTGTACTATCAAACAAGCAACTGATCAAGTCTGACCGTAAGATTATTTTGTCAAATACCAGACATAAATTTACCTCCACAATTCTGACGAGCTCGTCATAATTGTCACGGCCGCAACAGAATGACTCCTTTCGCGATATCTGCAGGGAAATATTTGTGCAAAACATTTATGATCATATAATCATATAAAATTACACCACAGTACATTTGCAATTATCTCGTATTAGATTTAATTACAATACAAGGAACAGGCAGATCCACCAGAATTTTCACCATCGTCGCAAGCAAACAGCCCAGGCTCCACATGCCCAGAGAATAGTCACAGTCTTGTAAATCAATAAGGAGTTTTGGACCCTTAAAATATATGAACGCCAATAGATACCTTACTTGCATTTTCCGCTAAAAGCTTACAGAATTTATGACTCTTTTATGAAGGGGTTAGAGCAACAGTAGCAGCTTGGAAAAACATAATTTCTCGTAGTGCTTCAGCCGACTGTACCTTCATGTAAATTACTTTAAAACAAAGTACCCTTTGAAATCTCCACCTTAGTGTTAGAGAAGAAAATACTTTTAACATCTACATTTACTAATCTAGACTTCATAAATTCATGAATACCATGAAGCTACTCTCGCATTGTACTCTTTTCCGGGATGGTAAAACTCTGCGAGTCCCCAGTCAATCAAGCGTAGTTTTTGGACCTGATGATCAATCATCTCATTTTGAGGTTTCACATCTCTATGAACCATGCCTTGTGAATGGCAGTAATCCAGTGCCTAAAATTACAGAAAGCAGTAGTTCAGTGTGTAACAGATCATTTGGGATGCTGTAGTGTTGTCCCCTTTCAAACTAGAGATGGTGCAGTGCTTTTGACATATACAACACAACATCCTAACATGCTTGTGAGGAAAGTCTAGACATCATCGGGTTAGATATGCCAACTTATAAAAAAATAGGGATAAAAGAGCAAACTCAATCCTTGCAATTGTAGTTAGAACAATTTCATCAAGTATGCGTTATAAATGCGATAGGGAAATGCTCCAGGTTCAAATACCCTTTCCAACAAAGAAAAAGTGGCTATGTTTCTCATGCATAAAGTAGTTAAATTTGAAATGATATAATTAAACAAGCCTAAAATGAATATTTCGAAAATTGAAGAGGGGCAATTGCCCCCTTCTTCTGTACGTGACTCCTCCACTAGAGAGGCTGAGGAGACCTCGGATTGAATGCATCTTGATAACTATTATAACTTTGTTTGATGGACTTGTATATATATATATATATATATATATATATATATAAGTAACTCAGGTTAGGATATTCTTGATCAAGAATCGATGTAGAGGTCTCAGGCTAACTGAACAGTGGCGAAGGGATGCATCCCTTTAGTGTTTGTTTCTCAGTAAAGGAGCATTCTAAAGACTGCATTACATGTCTCTTCAAGAATAGTAATTTTTCTTTTCCATTGTTCCTCCTTTTATGCATTTAAGCCCTCTTGTAAGAATTGATATATATACCTTGTATAAGCTAAGCAAGTCTTTTGCAAATTTACAGGCCAATTGATATAGCTTTGATCATAAGTTAATGTCTGTAGACCAATTTTTATGAGAGCAGTCATGTCCCATTCGCATTTGATCCTTTGGTCATGTCTATACAGTCTTTCTTTGGGGTCTATTGGCTTTTAGGTTTCACAAGAGCAATGTAGTATTTACAAGTCCAAAAAATTTATGAAAAACCATTTATATTATCTTGCAATTATACATTGACATTTATATGTTGTAAAATGACCATTTGACCCCTTTTTTTAAAGGCAAACAATAACAGTGCTTTTTTTAAGGATAAAGAGAAAAAATACAGTAATTACCTCAATATTTCTCTCACACCATTTAAAATATATGTAATATTATCAAGAACATTAAAGTTCATGTGATATTACTGTGTTTCAAGATATAATTTACAATTTATTATAATTATGTAATTATTATATTACTCCCTTATCATTTAATTTTTAACTTGGATTTGGTGGTAAAGTGGTCTTTTTACAAAGACATAAATGTTTTTTAAGCATTGTGTGGGGATATATTGGTAATTATGTGTTTTTAATGCACAATAAAATTATTCATTTAACTCTTGAAAAAAATAATTCAATGCCAGCTAATTAAAAGTATTTTTTTTTAGAATAGTGTGATTACTTTGATACCTTTAAAGACAAAATTAATTAAACCTTCACCTAATAGCTTTTTTGTCATTTTATTTTGTTTTTGTTGTAAATTTCAAGGGTGCCAAGGGACGACATTGTTGTAAATTATATTTATTAAATATAATTAAAAAAACTACTTGCACGCACTAACGTATGAGCGATCCCATGCACCGTTTTAGCGACGCGTAAGGGGCTTTCTAGCCACCAAACACCACCCTCCAAGGCAGTATTTGAAAAGTCTCGGCATCCCTAATCCGATGAGGCGGCATGTGTGCCACCCTTCACGACAGTTTGGTGGTAGAAGCTGTTCGTGAGGCGGCATGTGTGACACCTTTCACGGCATGTGTCCCACCCTTCACGCGTGAGGGGCTTTCCCCCTTTCTTCTTTCTCCTTATCTAGATTTTCGCGCAAATCGCTTAAAAAATAAAGAATAACCCTTCAATTTGGTGGTTCTTCATATTTGGTTTTTTTTATTATTATGATTTTTTTTTATCTTCAATAATCTATAAAATTAACATGTATTTTTAATTTCACCATTTTTGAATTTTTTTTATCTTTCAAATTTGATCTTTATTTTTTTATTGCTATTTTTTTATTTTGAGTCATTTTTAAAGTTGATTTTGTTTTGCGATTTTACCCTTCTTTGCTCTCTTTTTTTCTATCAAATTTAATTCTTATTCTTTCAATTACTAATTTCTTTGTCTTGACAAGTTTTTATCCGGAATCATTTTTTAAATTGGTTTTGTTTTATGATTTCATCCTCTTTTGTTTTCTTTTTCCTATCAAATTTAATCCATGTTCTTTTGATTATCATTTTTTTTTTGCTTTTACAAGTTTTAAAAATTAATATTTTTAAATTGGCTTAAAATAAACTCCTTAATTGGACCTGGATCCAGAGTTTCATGGGTTACGAGTTTTTAAAATTTGACTAGGTTTAAGACGTTTGCCCAAGTTTTCTAGGTTTTTACAAATGTTTTTTCAATTTTACCCCTTATGATTTTTCTAATCTTTAAAATTTTACCCTTATTCTTTTAATTGCTATTTTTTTTTATATGGGATAATTTTTAAGTTTTTTCATTAAATTGCATGCTCATTTGTTTTTTCCTATCAAATTTTATCCTCATTCTTTTTGTTACTTTTGTAGTATTTTTTAATTAATTTTTTTTTATCCATCTCATCATTCAAAATTAAATTGGTTGAGAACTACGTTTCTTAATTGAATCTTGATCAAAGATTTCACAAGATGCAACTTTTAGAGATTAGAACAAGTTTAAGAGATTTGCTGAGTTTGCTTGTTTTTTTCCTCCTTTTCTAAATTAATATTTTCTTATTTTTTTATTTTTTGTTATTTTTTTAGTTTAATTCTCCTGGGTTAGCCCTTTACCATTTTCTTTTTATTTCACCCCTACCATTTCTTAATCTATAAATAATCTATTAAATTATAAATGATTTTTAATTTCACTCTCTATGATTTTTTAATCTTTCAAGTTTGGTCATAATTCTTTTAATTGCAATTTATTTTGTTTGGGATCATTAATTGTTTTTTCAAACTTCATCCTCGCTGGGTTTTTTCTTGTTTAATTTTATCCTCATTCTTTTGTTGTTGTTTTTTGTTTTTGCAATTTTTTTATTAATATTTTTCCTCGATTTCATCATTCAAGATTAAATTTGTTGGGAGTTAAATTTCTTGATTGAATTCAATTCAGGTTCAAGATTTCACAAGTTATAGATTTTAGAGATTAGACCAGATTTAAGAGGTTCATCCTTGTTCCCCTGTTTTTTCTTCTCTCTTTAGAGCTCATGTTTTCTTATTTTTTATCTTTTTGTGTTTTTGGGTTTTGTTTTATTTTTTTTGGGTTTTATTCTATTGGGTTAATCCTCTATAATTTTTTTAAATTTCATCCCCTATTATTTTTTAATTTATAAATAATTATTTTCATTTTCATTCTCAAATTAAAAACACCAAAAAATTGAAACAGGCCTCCGAATAAAAGAGCGCATGAAGGACTGGTCTCTAAAACCCAAAGCCCACACAAACAATAAAACCAAGCCCCTCACAAGGAAACGGTTCGGGCAACAAGGAAAGGCAAAAAAAAACCAGTTCTGGATCACCAGGTCCCTATATTATTACTATATATAAGACGGAAAAGGGGACACAAGACTGCAACGGTTTCCACTCTCTTCTCCGAAAAACCTGTCTCTTGTTCTGTCTCTGTCTCTCGAACATAAAAATAAAATTGAATGAATTAGCTCCACTATTGCTTCTGTTACTTAATTTCTAAATTAATTTCATCTCTATTTATTTCGCACCTCGAAATCTTATCCATTCCAAAAGCAAACAGATTGTGTAAAAAGCAACATAGTTGTAATATCAATCACAGGCTGTTTGGTTTATAATGGACCCTAACATAATGAAGCTTCTTGAAGAAGACGAGGTACGCATTTCTGTCTTGTTCTTTTACTTTTTTATATAATATTATGAATTTTAGGTTTTCAGTTTCGAGGGTTTTGTGTTTAAAGGACGAAACCATGCATTCCGGTGCTGACGTGGAGGCTTTTCAAGCTGCCTTAAATCGGGACATCGGGGGTGATGTCTCCACCTCTCAGCCGTCTGATTCGAGTTCGGGTACTTATTTGATCTTTCATTCAACCGCCTTCTAATTATATAATTCAGTTTCTTATGATTTACTGATAGCTTAATTATATGATTTAGGCTGAGAAATAAGATGGCGGAAATTAGCATTGCGATGTAAGAGCATAAAGTTGGAGATAAAAAAAGTTGGAGATTTTTTTTTTTAAAAAGTTGTGGAGTGTTTTGGGTGTTGTGATAATTTAAGTCATTAATTAGTTAATCAGTTTATCATGGTGGCAATATTAGTTGTGCTTGTCTTTACCCTTTTTGTATGTTCGTCATGTTAATTATATCAGCAATGTTTTTTGTACTTGTGCTTGGTATTTTAGCCTGTCTGGAATATTGTGTTTTCAAAATTCTGATAATTTTTTTTGTACACAACTGAAAAATACTGTAGTTTTGTCCCACGAAAACAATCAAAGTTCCAGTCAACAATTTCCAAATTGGCCAACTGTGGGGCAAAATGACAATGCCAGTAACACCGAAGAACTTGATGCAAAAAGTGTCGAACAACAACATCATCAGGAGCAGCAGTCATCTGCAATGGAGACAAAGCAGCATGTACCTAATGCTGATAACCAACTACAAAAGGGGGATGTCCCGCAGGAACCAACCCACCCACCAGTGCTTCAGAAAAAATTCCAAGATGATATTAAACAAGAGCTTGTGGAACAAGCTCCTGTCCAGACTCCTCAATCTATCGGGGCGCAGAGTTCTGAGCAAAATCCTACCCCAAAATCCGAGCCTGATAAAATGCAAATTTCAGGTGTTGATTCTCAATTTTTAAATTTTCAGAAGATAGGCAATCAGCAAACTGCAGGCACAGATCAGGCTGGTAACCAAAAGAATAGCAAGCAGATACCCTTTGTATTATTGTTGCCTGCCTTGAAACCTCATCTTGATAAAGACAGAGAGATGCAGCTGCAAACTTTATTTAATAAACTGAGGGTGGGTATCTGACATGACTTTTGTGCTTTCTCTTTCATGCACTGGACTGATTGTTATCATGATATATCTTCCTTTGTCATTTTTAGAAAAATGAAATTGCGAAAGACCAATTTGTTAGACTTATGAGAAATATTGTTGGGGATCAAGTGCTCAGGTTGGCAGTTGCACAACTGCAATCACAGGCAAGTAATGAATGGGTTTAGTGACATTATAATGAGCTAAGGACTCTCTTAGGTGATACTAGGCTGAAGCCAGCTTGTCCTATATTGCAGTCAGGTTCCAACCAATCCCAGTTACAGTCTCAAGCTGGTCGCCAAAACAATGTGAGAATGCCTGCTGGAATCAGTGCTGCTCAATTTCCTGATCCACATCATTTTGTACTTCACCCAAGGGGATCTATTTCTTCAGAACCATCTCGTAATCCTCCGTCAGCAGTCCAATTGCAGACTGATTCAAGCATTGTCAATTCTCAGAAATCCAAAGCGGTAGAATGGCAGCCAGATTCTCTTGGAATGCAAGCTAGCCAGTTGCATTCTTCCAATACCAGTATTGTCAATCAAGAAAGGGAGCGATCTTCTATTTCAATGCAAGGGCAGAACAAACAGCAACAACATGTGCACTTTCCACCAACTTCCTTTCCAATGTATGGAAGCAGTGGTGGTAATTACAATCAATATCCTGGGACCAAAGTTAGTACTTCAGGACCATCTGTGAAGCCACAACCCCATGATCAACAAACAAGGCAAATTTCACATCATCAGAACATGGGTGTGACACAAGTAGGAGGGCCACCACATAACATGATAAGCACGCCGAAGTTTGAGAGGCAAAATTCTGCTAATGATCCTAGTAGAGTGCACAGTGGTTCTGTTTCCCATTATACAAACAAATCAGCTGTACAACAGAATTCAGCTCCTTGGCAAGCACCACCAAATAGAGAGCAAAGTCCTGCTCCATTCTCATCAGTGAATTATGTAAAACCGGGCTCTCTTGAACAGGCTGGTGAGCAGCAGAACAAACCCCAGTTGTTGAGCCCTCAAGTGCTGCCTCCTGCACCCGTTGAACAGGGAAATGCCATTTCAGGAAATTTAAAGGATCAATCTTTAGACAAGCAATCTTCTAAAGTTGTTTTTTCAACATCCGGTGGTATGGTTCCTCCCAATTCTGTTTCCCCTTCAATTGCGACTCAACTGGACCCTAATGGCCAGGTACTCTCGCACTGATCATGAATATATTTCAACAACATTTAGTTTTTTTGAGTTCTTGATTTCATAGTTTATCTACCATCTTCCTTGTTGTTATTTGAACCACTAGATGCAAATTGCACAGCATCCCTGACTCTTTATTAAATCACTTGATGGTGGTTGGACTAGTTAGCAAAAGTTATTAGGTTGGAGTTTCTAAGTGCTTCACAAGCCCAAATCTTTTAGACCTTGTTTGGGAGTGCAGTAGCTTCTGCTTTTGAATGCTTTTTAAAAGTGTGTTTGCTTTGAAAAGGCATCAAATTGGTGTTTTTTAGTGTTTTTTGATTATTTTGATGTATTGATGTTAAAATGAAAAAAAATCATTTTGATGCATTTTCAATTGAAAAGCACTCTGCTTCGCAATATGAAACACACACTTAGTCTGTGATGATTTATTCGGTTGTATTGGGCTTTACGTTTCTTCTAGTGAAGTGCAATGACAGTGGCGTGAATTAATTAATTAATCATATGTGTTTAGCAATTTGAAAATCTTTTACTAGAAATTTAATTTCCTCCATGCAAGTACTTTGAAATTGATTGAAAAATGTAGCCTTGTCCAAGATACTTGGATATGACACGCAAATGTCATCCCACTAGAGTACATTTTAGGTGAGCAAATATGACGTAGCGTGGGAAGAGAAATCAACTCAAAACTGCAAAGAAGATTAAATATGATGGCTAAAACTAGAAGAAAATTAAAGCTGGAACTAGAAAAATAGGTTTAGGGTTTGTAGCAACCTCTAAAGTGGAAATCAATCTCCATCTCTAAAAATACAAGGCATCTTGGCATAGGCAGCCCTATTTATACTAGTTATAGGTTTAAATCCTAATCCTTATATGAAAAGAAGGCAGGGTCCTTTTAACACTAAGGATTTATAATACTAATGATTTATAGGTTATACAAATAACCAAGCACTATTATTAGGACTGATATTGAATTCAAAATAATGTAAGGATTTGTGAACTAAATAAGAAACTGACACAAATTAGAGCGAAGAATATGGTTCGCTACAAGTCAAAACCTTAAAGGATCAAAAACATTGTAACTATAGGAAACTCTCAAAATATTTAATTTTTTTATCCACGTCTCCATTTGCCAAATGACTATTACAACATTTTATATATAAAAAAAACTAGAAAACCCGAGTAATACTAAATAAAAAAATAAATTAGAAAAACTATTCCTTTCAAATAGAAAACAAAAAAACTAGAAAAGCTATAAGAAAATAAAAATAGAAAAACATAATATTAACTAAGGAAAATATCTGTTTTTCTAAAAAACTCTTGCATCAGTCTCCTTGGATTAGAAGGAATCTGTTCTCAAGTTTAGACTTCAGTCAGAAACCGTTATCCACCACGAAAATCTTTTTATTTGTGAGCCATGCATCATGAGTTCCAAACACCTTTGTGCAGGTAGCTTCATTGTGGGTTCCTAGCTCCTTTGTTCGGACCGTCCCATTGTGTATCCTAACACAACATCTTTGTGTAGCCCGCTACCATCAGGATTTCCAATAAGAGCAACTAATGCAGACGAAAACAACACATTAGTTCCGGGATGTTTCAAGAAGGAACCTTCTCATCTCCTCCGACATGGGCATGTCTTGTTCTGTGATCTTTTCCAATCATGGTTATTCAATATCTCACATCAACTAATCACCAGGAATTGTTGAGATTTGATAAAAATCCTCATTAACTTCAAACCAAAACCAGAGGAATCGTTGGGCTCTGATACCAACTTAAACAAATGGAAGCGAGGGATAATGGGGTTTGGTATAAGTCAAAATCCTTGAGGATCAAGAACACCATAACTACGAGGAGACTCTTAAAATACTTAATTTTATCCATCCATATCTCTACTTGCCAAAAGGCTATCACAACCTATATATATATAAAACTAGAAAACCCTAGTAATACTAAATAAAAAGAATAAATTAGGAAAACTATTCCCATTAAATAGGAAAAAAAAACTAGAAAAACATAATAATATAGAATAGGAAAACATAAAATTAACTAAGAAAAATATTTATTTTTCCAAAAAAGCTCCTGCATCATAAACTAAAATTACCAAGTAAATGTAAATTCTTCTTAAAGTTCCTGCATCAATATGGTATATAGCTAAAGACATCCTCGTCCTTTCATGGAACATGTGAATGAATTTGTCTTTACTAGCTTATTTCCTTTTTGTTTGACTGAGTAATGCTACATAAAACAGATTCTCCAATCACATGAAGTTTTTTAAAGTTTTGTTTATTTATCTCATATCAGAAATATCTTGTTTTGCATACTCAATTTCACACACAAAACTTTCGTAATGATTAAACTAGTCATTCTCTGTTTATTTGATGAATAATATCCCCTTTGCTTCTACGTGCCATCAGGTAAGCTCGCGAAACCCATCTGTAGCTTCTCCTGCTGGAGTTAGTGCAAGAACACCTCCCAAAAAACATTCTGTTGGCCAAAAGAAGCCATTTGAAGCACTTGGTTCATCGCCTCTTGCATCAAGGTGAAATAGCTCCTTTTTATGGAGCGAGAGTGATTTTAATTTGATCATTTATTTCTTTTTTCTTTTTAAAAGCTTGTTTTTGATCATGTTTGATGCATAATCTGTGGGATAACGTGCAGTAAGAAGCAAAAGGTATCTGGGGCTTTTTCTGATCAAAGCATTGAACAACTCAATGATGTCACTGCTGTCAGTGGAGTTAATCTCAGGGTATGGTATTTTTTACAATCATCAAGATTGCCTGTTCAAAAGTATCTCCTAGCCAGTAAAAGCACTCCCTTTGACAAATAGGCTTGTAATTCTTTTGATATTTTGCTTTGAAATAGGAAGAGGAAGAACAACTATTTTCAGGGACAAAGGAGGACAGTCGAGTTTCAGAAGCATCACGGAGGGTTGTACAGGAAGAAGAAGAAAGGCTGATTTTGCAGAAAAAACCTTTGCAGAAAAAATTAGGAGAGATCAGTTAGTATTTCTGTTCTTATGGCTGTTGTAAACTCATTTCTCCATGCACTTTGTGCTTTATGGAAGGCTGTATCATTCACATGGTTTGATATGTGTTGGGTTCGTCTGTCTCCAGTGGCCAAATGTGGTTTGAAGAACATTGGCAATGATGTTGGGCGATGCTTGTCCTTGGTGAGTTGCTTGTTCTTGGTGCATTCTTTGTGATAATTCTCTCACGTTTTCTTATGGAATTCCATTTTTAGTGCGTGGAGGAAAGGATGCGTGGACTGATAAGTGACCTGATCAGGCTGTCAAAACAGGTGAGTTTTTTAATCTGTCTCTGCTTGTATTTATTTTCTCACTTCAATTATCTTTTCATGATTTTAATTGGATCTTACAGCGTGTTGATGCTGAGAAGCCAAGACACCAGACTCTAATTACTTCGGATGTTAGGCAACAGATAATGACAATGAACCGGAAAGCTCGGGAAGAATGGGAGAAAAGGCAGGCTGAAGCAGAAAAGCTCCAAAAAGTTAACGATGTGCGTGCTTTATATGGCACTGTACTTTCTTTTACTATCATTATCTATGATTTTATTAAGTACATGTTCATAAAGAACAATGCACAAGTATATTGCGTGATATTTCACCATATGACATATTTATGCAAGCATGAATTCCTTAATTTTTTATGACCTCAATATCTCTAAATGCAGCCCGAGGGTGAAAATGGAGGTGAAGGTGACAAGGAGAAAGATGAAGGTCGCGTGAAGTCAGTGAAGGTATCAAAGATGTTGGCAAGTATTAAAAGTTTGCCTTCTAGCCAGTAAAATAGATCTTTGTTTTTCTAATTTCTACGACTACAACTACGTAGGCTAACAAAGAGGAGGATGATAAAATGAGGACAACAGCTGCTAATGTTGCTGCTCGAGCTGCTGTTGGGGGAGATGACATGTTGTCAAAATGGCAACTAATGGCTGAACAAGCACGGCAGAAACGTGAAGTAGGGATGGAGGGGGCATCTAGTTCCCAGCCAGTTAATGATGTGAACCGCAATCCTCAATCACCATCTGGAAGAAATGTGAAAGAAAATCTTGAAGCAGAAAAAAGGAGCCCTGCAGTTCCTTCTGCATCTGGTAAGTGTGACTATTAGCGGGACATGTGCTGAAGCAAACTCAGCTCGTGATCACATATGTATAATGATGTTCGTTACATTTGTTGGTTTTTCACCTTGCCTTTTTTTTTTCCTTTGGCAGGAGCTGTTAGGAAATTTGGAAGGAATCAAGCAATTGTGCCTCAAACGAAGGTGGTTCGTACTATTACTGTTAAGGATGTGATGGCGGTGCTGGAAAGGGAACCTCAGATGTCCAGATCTACTCTGATCTACCAACTGTACGAGCGAATCAGGTCTGATGCTGCACCTGAATAACGTCACATGGGCCTCCCAGATAATGGTGGCTTTTTGTATTTTGCTCGACAAGATTGTGATCCTGAGTTTTGCATGCTCAATCATGGTCTGATTTATATGATAAATCACTGTAAAGGTTCTGCCTCGGCATGATAGGGCTCAGACGTTCAAGTTATAACCGTCCACAGTAACTTGGTGGGCGCCAGAAGATGTGCCCTTGGTCAATGTGTTTGCTGTTTCTCGTGTTAATTTATCACCTTAATTCTTGCTTGCCTCATTGAATGCAATGCACTCTCTGACGCTTTTCTGTTAAAATTTAGCATCGAGCATCGAGCAGATTTTGTAACTCCAATCGAACAACATCAGCCATGGCCATGCAAATTAAGGCAAGATTTTATCATTGCGAGATGATCGCCACTCATGTTGTTACAAGGATTGCGAACTCTCCTATATCAATTTTTTAGTGAATACAGGTTTTACAAGCACAAATAATAGGCTAAAAATCAATCATAGATTTTCTTAAACAAAAGAGAGGAGAAGAAAAACATCATTGCATCCATAAAAGTTACAATCGAAAAGCTCGAATGCGCATCCAAGAAAACTTGACCTTTCTCAGCCAGTACAGATGCCAAGGCCCTATATTGCAGTCACCTACAACAGCTTACTACTTGCATGAAAAATTCCCGTGGCAAGAAGTGGCACACACCAAAGCAGCCAGCCAAGTGTCTTGCATGCAAACTCTACATATCTGAAAATTTCTCACGGCACGAAGAAATGACAAACACCAAGCAGCCAAATGTCTTACATTTCCTTGCAAGGGGTGAGGTGAGGTCTGGAAACTAGGCCATTCAGTTAGGTGGGTTGTGTTTCCCAAGAAACGGTCTTGTGCTCGTTAACCCTTGGTGCAATGGGCATCTGTACCATGCTGGACACAATGGCTATATCCAACACCATGGAGGAAATCCCGGATCTCTTTGGCACTACTGTTGCTCGCTTGCAGCAACCGTTCATCCTCCTCGTAGATTAGGTAGGGAGCAGCATCTTTCTTTCTTGACAATAATTTTACGGCCCCTTTCAACACATGATATTCCCATCCTTGGACATCAATTTTGAGAAGCAACACAGGTTCTGAATTTGGAATTAGCTCATCAAGGGGAATGGTCCTTACTTGAAAGGCTATTTCTTCGTTGGACTTGAACGCCAACTTTGCACCATTGGCAGAGACAGCACTATTGTCAAGCCGACCTACCAGCTGCCAATTTAAAAGGGTCTAAGATGACTCGAGTATTCAATACAGCAGATAGAAGTATGGTTCAAATTAGGCTAAATCAAATCAATGACACAGATGACGATACAGTAGATAGTTTCAAATTAGGCTAAATCAAATCAATCAATTATAATTATCAGCCCTAAAATCCAATATATCTTCGATAAATTAGATTAATTAGAAGTGAGTAAATTTTGGAAAAAGAGTGAATTTTTACCTTATAAAAAGTAATATTCCCAATCCGATCAGAGACAGCAGCCTCGAAAACAGTAACCAGGTCCGCAACACGATTAAACCAAATCCCATCACAAATCCTCTTAAGGTTATCAATCACTGGCTCGAAAGCCAGCACTTTAAAACCCATTACCGCGGCTGCAAAACTCGCCATTCCCACGTTAGCCCCAACATCCACCACCAACCCATTTCTTCCTTTCATCCCTTCAAGAAGCTGCTGAATCGTGGCAGAAATATCTGGCTTCCTGAAAGGCTTTCCTTTCAGAAGCCTCACAATGTTCTTGTGGGGCTTGTCAGGCAAAGACCCAAAATCTGAGAGAGAGTAGAGAAAGGGGTATTTGAGGTTTTCCACAATGTTGGCAATCACAGGGTGAGCTTGTGGAGATTCTAAGCAATTAAAAGAAGGGATTGGGTAAACTTGGGTTACAAATAGTGTGGAGTTAGGAGGATTCGACGGGGACCGAGCAGAGAAGAAGAAGAGAAAGAGGAGGAGAAGGAGAGAGAGTGAGAGGATGAGAAGGATGGGAGATAGGAGTTTAGGCTGTTTGTTGTTTTCTCTTTTCCAGGCATTTGCCATCCCTGAAATAAGTGAGGGAAGATTGGATCCAAACCTAACGTGGGGGAGATGTTATTTAGCTACCCTACCCCTTCCCACTCAGATTTAAAAAGAAATCATACAGAAGTCTCTTACTCTGGTTTTTTGAAAGTTATTTGTATTCTTCGGTATATTTAATAATTTTACTTCTTAAATTTATATAGGTTTTTTTTTAGGAGGTTTTTTTTTAGTTTATTCTATCAGTGGTTAGTCTCTTAGAGTGTATTTGACAATGTGGTTGTGGTTGTGGTTGCTTCTCAAATAATTTTTTGTGCCGAAATGCATGCCAATGATGTTTTTTCAATTTTTAAAAATTATTTTTGATATCAGCACATCAAAACGATTTTAAACATGCAAAACATATTAAATTTTAGCAAAAAAAATTTTTTTTTTTAATTTTTTGGGAACGCGGTTTGCACCACGTTCCCAAACGTATTCTTAAACTACTTGTCTGGTGAATTATTAAGAAATAAAATTTTAAATTAATGTTTTTAATATAGTGATCCTATTAAATAGAATCTTGTGTTGTTTATTAATATTGTCTTTCTTATGTTATTTCTATCTGCATCTGAAATTAGAGTTTTTATATGATATTAGAGCTCAACAATTCCTGGTAGTCAGTTATTATAAGTTGTTAAATAATTAGGAATGGAAGAAGTGGTTGCAAAACAGGACGTACTCGTGTAAGAGGGGTGAAGTGTTTCTCCCTCGCGAAAGAGAAGTTTAAAAATTAGTGATAAAAGACATGTAAAGATAAATTACAAAATCAACTTGTCGACTGATGATAGTAAACATGCATAGACAAGATGACAAATTATCTTGTATATTAATGGAGATGAAGAAAAGAAAACTGGAGAACAACAAAGAGAGTTATCACAAAACCATAATCAATTTTGAGAACTTGTCTTAGAGGCATGAATAGCTTCTTGATCAGAGTAATTATTATGAAGATTTTTTTCTCATTGATAAGTTAGAGGTTGAGTTTAAAAAAACATGGAAGGTGCTCATCAAAAGAAAATTATTGATTTAAACTATGTCGATCCTTTCGATTACAAGTTTATTGTTATCACAAAGGTAAGCATGTTCAAGGATTATATGGATATAACATATGTTGATGAAGCAAGTTTGAAGTTTATAATTCATTACTTTAAAAAACAAATAAATAATTTGTCAATTGTTGTTTTTTTATGGAAATTTTAACATAAAGGGATTGAAGTTCATATATAAAATTGTTATTAATCTAAAATGAAGAAATAAAAGAGATTGGAGAGTCTTGATTGGATATCTATGAGATCGAGATAAGACCAACTTAAACTTGAAGACAAGTTCTTTCCAACTCGGGGAGACTAGTGGAGGTTTTCAGAAAAATTATTTATTTTCTTAGTTATTTTTATTTTTTTCCTATTTAGTTTAGGATATTATTTTTCCTAGTCTTTTTAGGACTTTTATTGTCATTCCTTTATTTTCAAGTTTCCTAGTTTGTTTATGTTGTTTTTTGAGTTTATTTGAGGAATTGTAAACCTCAAATAAAAGTTACTTAGTGTGGTGAATTTTTAAGAAATAAAATTTAGAATTAAGAGTTTTTATGCGATGACCCTGTTAGGTAAAATATTGTGTTGTTTGTTATTGCTATCTTTTTTTTATTGTTTCCGTCCATTTCTTCTTCTTCTTCTTCTTTTTGCAAGGAACTTATCATGAATTGATTGATTTCTATTGCTTTTGTTATTGTTGTTGGGTTTGTGGTTGGGCTTGCTTCTGTTGGACTTCGGGTTGATCAAGGTATTGTTGCGAGCTAAGCTGTAAAAGGTATCGCAAGACAACCCAAGGCAAAGGGAAAAAATATGAGGTACTTTACAATTCTTTAAATAAACTCAAAAAACAACCTAAATAAACTAGAAAACCTGAAAATAAAGGAAAAATAATGAAAGTCCTTAGCAAATTAGGACAAATAAAATTATAAAGTATAATATTTAATTTCTTAAATTGAATACGAAAAAATAACTAAGAAAACAAATATTTTCCTTAAAAATCTACATGCATCTCTTGTATGTCTACAAACCATCCCCTTTCACACCCATTTTCAACATCAAGATCATCTTGTTCAAGTTCTAAATTTAAAGTTAGGTTTATAGGATGGTATTTGAATCAGCTAGAATCGTACTCGGTTGTCACCAAAACTTTCACTATTAGGTATTAAACCCTAACTTCTTTAATTTTATGATAGTTCAGTTTTGATTTTTACATACCTATCCTAAAAAGGATAAATTGTGTTCGATGAAATGCAAGTTTAGTTGTTTTGTTATGCAAAAAGAATATGTTCATATAATTAACGAGGCATTTGAGCCTTCACAACTTTGTATTTAAGATGCATCATGGGAGGGGAGGAAACTTGGATTCCAACTACTAATAAATATGTTCCAAGAAGAAGGATGTTGTTTACCTATGGTGCTAATGAATCCCATTATTAGGATTTTCATCTACTAGCAATTCAAGTTATGAATATAACATTGACATAGTGATAAATGAGTCATTTTAATCTTTACTCTCTCATTTTAGGTGTTAGGGTTGTAAAATGGAGTTTTGTATCTTTTATCTGAAGATTTAATTGTATACTATGGACATACTAAATTTTGCTTCTTTCTGTGATTCTTTCTTTTTACTAACCTTAATAAATGCCAAAACTCTAATTATCATTGTAATTTTATCCAACTTTAGTCATTTGTCACAATTTTCTTGGCTTGCAATTTTAGTTTTGGGTGTTATTATGTAATATTTATAAGGTATAATCACAGGTTAAGAATGAAATTACTTGGTTTACTCTTTTCTTCCATTAAAGTGTATGTTTAAATTGATACTTGCTCTTTTTTTTTTGTTGCTAGGCTTACTAGCTTATAATTTTGGCTATGCATAATAGCTTTTTGATTATTTTTTTCAGATTTAAGTACAAGATCTCTTTTTATCGTATTGTGTGTGTTAGCGTGTGAAAATTAAGTTCTTTGATTGCTTATAGTGAACATTTGTGAAAATGACTTTGTTGTCATCATTTAGTTCTTTTGACTAAATTAAAATCATTACATATGGATGAATATGATTTGCTATTTTTAAGGCCATCGCAACATCTTTGGTTCAATTTTATATCAAAAGTTCTTTCAAAACATAACATATTGGCTACCTCAAGAAACAATTTATAGGATAAGTGGTTTATGGATTTGTTATTGACACTCTTTTCTTCTCCTATAATGCAACTTTACATGGTAAACACAATTTTATTTTGCTAGAAGTACAATGTTCAATGGCTAAGTATTTTAAAAGACATTTTATATTTGGCTCTTATAGGTTTCTTTTGGGTTTTTTTTACCACCACAAGGTTATGGAGTGGCCGTTATTGGTCAATTCTTAATCATTTTTCATTTGTTCAAATATTTGAAGGCAATATCAAAGCTCTCATCTGGGTATGAATCCCTATACTTGGATTATTTTGGCCTTTAACATGGCTCTATTTGTTTAATACCAGTGAATGTTTATCATTTTCGTATCTATTATCGGCTGTTAGCATACTATATGCAACCTTTTTTAAACTTTATAGTTGTTATAAGTTCTCCATGGGGCTTTATTGATCATTTAGGTGATTTGTTTAATTTGGGTGTTTGAGAGTGTGGTAGCGGTTGTTTTTCAAAGTGTTTTTCACTCGGAAATGCATTAAAATAATATATTTTTTTAAATCATTTTTGACATCAACACATCAAAATGATCTAAAAACAAAAAAAAATTAAAGCAAAGAAAAAAAAATTCAAATTTTTTCAAAAGCACTTTTGAAACGCAAAAACAAACAGATAGCCAGTGTTGCAGCTAATTAACACAACCATAAACAACAGAAAACACTAGATTTTATTGCTATAACATGATAATTTAAACCAAAATAGGTTCTATCTAACATGTTTGCTTTGTTGTTTGTTTTAGAAAAATCAAACCCGAGACACGGTTCATACACGCATATGATCATAAATGATGAAGGATATTCTAATCTGTTGATTAGTCCTTAGCCTATGGTATTATGTTTAATTTCTTTAGACTTTTATTTGAGATTTGTTATTTGACTTGATGTTATTCTATTTTGGACTTCAATTTATTTCTCAATTTATAGAGAAAAAAACCAATTATTGAGGCGCGCAAACATGGACATTAAAAGTGCATATGATTCTCTTGAATAGTTCATCTGAAAAGTTTAACAAAATAGGTTAATATAAACTGATAAAAACTAAAAAGAAAAAGAAAAGAAAAAACAATTTAGAAAAGAGAATAGACAACATCAAATTTCTCATCCAACTTGGAGAGACAAAGAACTTGAAGGAGCGACTGCTAGTTTTGATTTAGAGACAGAAAGATTGAAAGATGAAGATTTGATCGAGAGATTGAACAAGAGGAAGGAGGCGGCGGCTGGGTTTGCTAGGGTTGGAAGAAGAAACTAAAAAGTAGATCTGTAGATGAGAGAGATAAAGATCTGATCGAGAGATTGAACAAGAGGGAGGGCGGCGGCGGCTGGGTTTGCTAGGGTTGGAAGAAGAAACTAAAAAGTAGATATGTAGATGGGAGAGATGAAGATCTGATCGAGAGATTGAACAAGAGGGAGGGGGCGGCGGCTGGATTTGCTAGGGTTAGAAGAAGAAACTACAAAGCAGATATAAAGATGAGAGAGAATAGAGATGAAGATTTGATCAAGAGGGAGTGAGGGGGGCGACGACTAGGTTTGCTAGGTTAGAAGAAGAGACTGAAATGTAGAACTGTAGATGAGAGAGAATAAAGAAGAGATGAAGATTTAATCAAGAGGGAGTGAGGGGGGACCGCGGCTAGGTTAGAAGAAGAGACTGAAATGTAGAACTGTAGATGGGTTTAAAGGTATTTATAGTACCGGTTTTTTTATTTCTATTTGAACCGGTTCGGTTCAGTTTATTCAATTTCAGCCTTTTAAAACCGAACTGAACCATTTTTTTTAATTTTTCTAATCGGTTTTTTTTTACAGTTCAGTTTTTTCGGTTTTTTTTTTGTTATCTCGGTTTAATATGTTTTTTGGTTTTTTTGCTCACCCCTAATGGTAGCTACAATATTAAATCGCATGCGTTCATGCTCGCGCCTCCTCTTGTTGTTTCAAGTCAAATGTCATGAGCAGATTGTTCTAAGAATTCTGTGAGTATCGATATTTGTTGGCTAATATTAATGGAGGATGCGTGTCTATAGGTGTTGAGAATTTACTTGTCATGCATTCCAAACTTACAAAGGTAACTTAATGAGCGTGTTTGGAAGTGTGGTCGTTGTTGTTTTTTAAAATGTTTTTCACTAAAAAATATATCAAAATAATATTTTTTTATTTTTTAAAAATTATTTTTGATATCAGTCTAAAAACACCAAAAAAATATTAATTTGAAGTCAAGTTAAAAATATAAAAAAAATTTAAATTTTTTTTAAAATGTTTTTAAAACGTAAAAATAAGGAAAGAAACATTCATGCCCCTCTCCTGCTTTTAAATCATGTTAGAATAATCAAATTTAAATTTTGATGTTTTGGATTCTTCTATATGTGATTGTTGATGATCCAAGGCTGAAATTTGTGTACTATTTGTTTGGACGTGAATCTGATTCCAATTTGGTCCTGTAAAAAAAATCAGAACCTTCTATGTATAAAGCTATCAAAATGCTCCTCGTGTAGATGCAAATCACTCTCCATCAACCGTGGTGGGGTCTCGCCTGCCACCGTACGCTGGTGACATTATCTTTCCGACCAACTAATGCTAGAATGCCACGTTACTGACTAAAGCTTTGGCCTTCACACAGACATCTCACTTCCTTCACCTCGTGCGTTTCCAACACGCAGCAATTTTTTTTGCCCCTCTCCTCAAAGACAAGACACGCGCTTGAACCTTTAGCATCAACACGTGGCACCTGGAAAAGCTTGAGGAGGGCAAGCAAGGTCTCGGTCCACAGAGAATAACACGATCACATGGCCGTACAATCTCGAAGAAGTGACCTCCTATTGTTGTTCTCCACGTGGTAACAAACCAACCACCACGCCTCCCTCAAACAACGTCAGGATCTTCACGTCAAACAGACACGTGGCACACATTGAGAAGTGATGCGTCAGCGGAGGAGAGCGATATTAACTTGAGTGTTTCAGGAATAGAGAGGTGGGAGAGAGAACAGGGAAGCAAAAGAGAGGAGGTTTTTACATATTCCTAATGCTGGTAATTAGTATTAGTAAAAACAATTTATTAGTCTTCCGATTCGAATTTGAAGTCTTTAGTATTATTTTAATAACCAGCAATCAATTGCTTGTTTTTGTTTTTGATCGGTAGCTAGGAGTATTAAATTAAGAATAATTTTGTACTGGTATTTTGATGCAGTGGTAAAATCAGCTCGTTCGTTCTTGATCTCTTTATATTATCTCTCCTCGGAGGGAGGGAGGGCGGAAAAACTTCCTCCATGGGGTTGTGTGATAAGCTGCGAAGAGTTTGGAACGGCATCGCTTTGCGTCTTTGGATTCGCAAACGCGGTTAGTATCTCCCCGTTCACTGGTACTTGTCTCTCTGTCCCCTGCCTGTTATCGTGGAAATGAGCCTGCGCATTATTATCAGGGAGAATGAGGCATAACTCAGATTTGAACCAATTTCCTTTTTTTTTTGTTGTACTAATTAACATAGACATCAGCTAGTGATATAGAGTTTAGTTCCCCTTCTCGTGATGGCTTTGGAAATTGATTTTTCTTAGGACCAAGTATGTTTGATTTCATTTTTAAAATAATGTTTTGAAACAAAAACAGGACTACTGAAGCTACGGCATGATGTAAGAGCTTGTGAGTACGCGGATGTGCATGTCATGTGGAAGATGCTGAGAAGAAATGAAACTGAAACTGTTCAATTCTCAAGAAAGCGCGAAAACAAATCCTTGTGGGATTGTTTTCACTGGGCTAGGTGCACCTCCATATCTTGAGCGCGCTTTCTTATCATCTCTTTGAAGACGAGGAAAGACTTCTCAAACAACAGTTATCCGGATGATTGCGTTTGGGATATCAGTAATTTATCATAATAAAAGAGAAGGGGAGGCTCCATGTACAAGATATCCTCCCTTTCCTCTCCGCCCCGCCGTGTGGATATGTTCCACCTCTTCCTTATCTTTATGTGTTCATCTCCAGCGGAATAAACCATGTTTTTGCGGCTATATAAATTGTGTTCCATGCTGTTGTGCTGTTGTCATTTATGAGTGACTTGCATTGTATCATCGTCCTTTTGTTTCCATCTGGCATGAGTCTCTTTGAGGTGATTGGAATCGGACTGGTCACTAGATATTCTTACAAACGGAGAGAAGATTGGTGAAGAAAGTCCATTTAAGGCATTGATTGGCACGCTCAGATGATGGAGTGATTTGCTGAAAGTGGCTTGAATAATTAAGATGGGTCTTTTTAAATTAGACTTTAACGGTTCAGAGGTCAAAACTTAGTCCTGGTTCTAGCTACCATCATTGATTTGAAATTGCATCCCATTCTGATTGAAAAACATGGCTGCACCATAAATTGCCTTTCGAAATTGTGATGGGCCAATCTTTTGATTTGCTTCTGTGCGGGATGTGTTCTAGTTGATTTCTTAACTCGTGGCTAATTTGTGTCATCTGGGACAAGGTGAACATCTGGAAGTGGGGATTCCAGCAGAAAAGGAGGATTTTGAGAGCTGGTGGCATCATTCATCCTCTCGTCGAGGGAAACCATATGCGATTAGATCCAGTTGACCTGAAAATTATAAAAATGTGCGATCATCCGTTAGCATCGGATTTTGAATCAGCTGACCAAATGAATGAATAATATGTGCAGGATCACGCTGTGTAAGGTACATTCTACAGTCGATGGTCCGCAGACACTATTTTCTCTTTTTCTTCCTGCATCAAATGAATAATCCTGGAATGATTATATAGCCAGCCAATCACATTGCTAACGCAGGAGAAAATTTTATATACCAGTTGAGTTCTTTGATTGAATTAAAAAAAAAAAAAAAACCCTAAAAGTCATAAGTGTTTTACTGCACACATTACACTGTTTATTGGAACAAATACATTACACTGTTTGTTTATTGGAACAATATGATAATGATTTTACCCTTCTCATCAAAACTACAAAACTTGCAATTGAGTGAAATAATATTTTCAATGGGGATAAATTGATTCACGCACATTTTTTTCTCGGTTAAATGACCTTGTTGTCTTTGGTTCAAGGGTTTTTTTTTTTGTCTTTTTACTATTATTTGCACATTAAAATTACAGTATTACCCTTAAGAGCAACAAACCATTAACCTTGAAAAAAGGCTTTTTGTGTTTTTATTTTTTAAATAATGAAGTTATGGGATTGCCCTTAAAATAATAAAAAATATATGCATGGTTTCAAGGGTATTTTTGATTTTTTCTTATGTTTTTTTGGGGTTGAACTAGAGGTTGTTCAGTAATTTGAAAAGATTAAATATTATTTTAAAAAAATTGATGGCGTGTGCAATGTACTCGTCAGCGCGTGTGAGACCGTTAGATTACAAAAATCATTTGTTCACGACAACGTTTGGAGCGGCATGTCATCATCTTCCTGTTGGTGGTGTGTGTGTACATATATCGGAAATGCAGTTGGGTATAGTGACTTTTTTTTTCTTTCTCTTTTCTCTTTTTTATTCTAGAAATCCGTGTCAACCTTTTGCAAAAAACTGAATTTGTCCTTCAGTTTCTTTTTCTATCAATTTTGGCTCCTATTTTTTTATTGTTATTTCTTTTACTTTTAATGCTTTTTTTTATTTTTAAATTTCATCAATTGACATTTTATTTCATTTAGTTTTTTTATCCAATTTAGTTCTCGTTCTTGTGATTGTTTTTTTTTTTTTTTTTGTTTTACCCTTTTATTGCTTTTTTTTCAACTTCATCCCTTAACATTTTACTTCATTTAATTGTTTTAATTCAATTTTGGTTTTCATTATTTTGATTGTTATTTTCTTATACTTTTCTTGATTTATTATTATTATTATTTTGTCTCATTTTACTTAATTTACTTTTTTAATCAAATTCTGGTATTCATTCTTTTGATTTCTATTTTTTTTAGTCCCTAATTATTTTCTTTCATTTAGTTTTTACATAGATTCAATCTTCATTGTTTTAATTACTATTTATATTGTTTTTTAATTTTTTTGTTTAAAAATTTAACTTCGTGATTTTTTCATGTTTTTTTTACAAGATAATCCTGGTTTCATGACTCGGATCACTGGTTTAGAATATTTGCCCGGTTTAAGTTTTGTTTTTTTAGGTTCTATTAAAAAATAATTTATTTTCAATTTTTATAGAATCTTTTTGTGGTGGTTGATGAGGAAGATATGTAGAGCGTGTTTAAGATTGTGATAGTGGTGACGGTTTAAAGTGTTTTTTACTTAAAAATACATTAAAATAAAATTTTTTTATTTTTTAAAATTATTTTTGATGTTAGCATATCAAAACGATCTAAAAATATAAAATAATTTCATTTCAAATAAAATAATTTTTTTTTTTTAAATATAGTTTGCATTGTATTTCCAAACATATTCGTAACAGGATGACTTCAATATGTGGTGGGATACTCAGTCATGCGAGTAAGAAAGAAGATCGATCATGACCTATAGGTAGAAAAACCAAAAAAACATTATTTTAGTTATTAAATAAAAAATAGTAGTAAATTTATAAATAATTAATTCTTTTCGAGAATATTAAATACTAGTGTAGTATAAAATTTAAAATATAAAAGGTAATTTTTTAAAATTTGATAAGCAGATATAATTTTTAACATGTTAGATATAATTTTTCCTATTAAATATTAAAATTTGGGACCTTGGAGTTTACGTTCTGGGGTTGAACATGAATCTCTGCCTCGCAGCAATTAGAACCTGGAAAAAAACAGCGAAATTGTAGACAAAAAAAGAAAAAAAAAATCACGTGGGTCCGC
>Ga0307510_10000831_pt1 | contig 32219 bp, 34 predicted proteins | sample 12_EM_MG_FD_207224 | JGI IMG/M metagenome (GOLD analysis project Ga0307510, IMG submission 207224) | Populus trichocarpa ectomycorrhiza microbial communities from riparian zone in the Pacific Northwest, United States - 12_EM | ecosystem: Host-associated > Plants > Roots > Unclassified | place... | reverse complement strand
ACCTTTCCCAGGACCCAGGATCCCTCACGTAGTTTCTCCTTTATCGCCTACTGTCACTCTGAGGACCCGCAAAACACTGTAGAACCTTTCATAGATCTCCCGTGCAGTTGCCCCGGCCTCAGGCTGCGGTACAGTACAGTATCGGTGCAGCTACCAGCGCCGATAACGTAAGCAAAGTAAACTTTCCCAGGACCCAGGATCCCTCACGTAGTTTCTCCTTTATCGCCTACTGTCACTCTGAGGACCCGCAAAACACTGTAGAACCTTTCATAGATCTCCCGTGCAGCCTCACAGCCTGACAGGAGGTTCAGCAACGCTGGAAATCCCAACCTCGTTGGGCTAGTGGGTACTACGATAGGAGTGATCGCGTATCCAGGGGTACGCCGCGTCCAGGATGGGCTAGACTGAGTCGTGGGGCATTCTCGTGCCCTAACACCATCGGACACCTCAAGCCTCCGGCATATAATGTACAAAAAATACCGCCAAACAACTCCCCCGATGTTGCCCAAAGTGACAATGTGCCTTCCAAATCTTTGGCAAATACTATCTTGACCCATAATCCCGCGTCTTATCATGATGGTGACGGTGCTGCAAGCTTCAAGTTCAGTCCAACACAATTCTTCGATTCTTGTGGCAAGATTATTCCGGGACATGGAGGCATGATTTCTGTGCGAGCTTTGTTACGATCGAGCTCAATTCGTCAGCTCACATGTGCTTTTTCTTATAGTCAATTACATGGATATCTATGAGTGCGGGCAACCCAAGCATTGTCAAAGGCCCGTGCTAAAAGGAACAGAATGAAAAAATCCCACGGATTCCGTCATGGCATGCCAGGCATATATTTGCATAAAGACGTAATTCTTTCCTCAATTGTGCTCTGCTTGTGATATTGTTTGTAATGCCAAAGTCCATACAACATAGAAATCAGTATAAGATATACGGGACTCCCATGAAACCGAAAGCATTACAATCTCATAACATCTAAGCTCCCCATGAAGCAATCAATAACCGGGTGATATCCTGGTACCCTTCTGCCGCTGCTATCTGGGATGGCGTCTCGCCCTTATTGTTCTGCAAATGTGGTATTGCACCGCGTTGCAGTAGGAGCCGTACAGCTTCAAGGTGTCCGAAGAACGAGGCAATGTGTAGCGGAGTATCTTGGTCACTGCCACGCGCATTGACATCAGCACCATGCCCCAGTAACAAGTTCACGATGTCGACTTGGCAAGATCGCGCTGCCCCGTGCAAAGCACTCCATCCGCCATCACCTCTGAGGTCGACATTGGCGCCCCACTTCAAAAGTAGTTGTGCGATATCGAAGAACCCGGTGTATAACACGTGATGCAAAGCAGGGACTCGTTCACCGATGAGCGAGACTTCTCGGTTGACATCCTCTCCGCGCTCGAGTAAAGACTCGACAATATCCGAACGCCCTTTTCGAATCGCTGTGTCCATGGTCCAGTCCTCTATGTCCTGAAATTTCGTATTCGCCCAATGAGCTCGGAGGATCTGCACCACCTCGAAATTGCCCATGCGTAGCGCCACAACCAATGGAGTCCACCCGGTGATGCTCTCCAGATCAGTATCTGCACCGTGTTCAAGTAACACTTTTACGACGTCCATATGCCCCTTATTTGATGCCCTATGTAACGGAGTCCACTTGTCGTCGGCTCGGGAGTCCAAGTCAGCACCGTGTTCGATCAGCAGGCGTACAACCTCGACGGCCCCTTTACTGGATGCGTGATCCAATGACGTCCTATCATCGGCGGTCCTCGCATTTATATCGGCGCCGTGGTCAAGTAACAATTGAACGACATTACGGTGACCCTTCCGTGACGCTACGTGTAATGCCGTCCAGTGATTGTTGTTCCGAGCATCCACATTCGCACCGTTTTCAAGAAGAAACTGCGAGACCTCGAACTTTCCGTTGCCCGATGCAAGAATCAGCGGAGTTTCCTGACTTGTGGTCTGGGAGTTGACATCCTCTCCATGTTCCAGCAACGAACGTACGACGTCCAGGTGTCCATTTTTCGACGCAGAGTGTATTGTTGAACAGTCCGCTTTCGTGTTGAAAGAGGGAAGTACGCTGTGGTCTAATAAGAACTGCGCGACTTCGTGATTGCCCTTGTTTTTTGCCCGATCGAACGGAGTCTCATGACTTTCGTCCAGCGCATTCAAATCTGCGCCACGCTCGACCAACAATCGCACGACATCGAAACGCCCATACAAGGACGAAAGATGTAACGCAGTGCGACGAAAGTCGTCGACGCAGCCTACATCTGCACGACAGTCGAGTAACAATCGAACGACGTCGACATGCCCGTTTAATGATGCTCGGAGTAATGGAGTGTAGCCGTCCTCATCACGGGTGTTCACATTCGCACCATGCTCAAGCAGTAACCGTGCGACTTCACAGTTCCCGGAAAGGGATGTCAGAAGCAACGGTGTCTGATTCTCCTCAGTCAGTGAGTCGACATCAGCACCGTGCTCAAGTAACGGTCGTATCATGGAAAGATGTCCACCTCGCGTTGCCAAGTGCAATGGAGTCCATCCCTTATCGCCAGAGTAATTGGGATCCGCATCGTGGCTAAGTAGAAGATTTGCAACGTCTAAATGTCCTTTGATTGTGGCAGCATGTAACGGACTCTTATGAGAGCCACCGCTGGCGCGGACATCCGATGGATGGGTGACGGCCAAGTGCAACACTAGTTCGCGGAAACCACAGACGGATGCATAATAAAGAGGAGTGGCCTGGGGCTGCGTGGGGTTTTCCCCGGACATAGGTTTTGCCCAAGGATGATCGATGTCATGTAACCAGACCCATGCTGCAAAATGTGGTTGCGATGGATCAAAGAGACGCTCCATCTGATGCTGGATATGTGATGACACGCCCTCAAACTGGGCATGATCAACCCAGTGTTGCGCGGCATACAGCGCCAGAGGAAGGTCGCTCATGGTATCCTTGGTGATATTATCATCAAGGTGGAGGAGGAGACTGAGGCTGACATGTGCAACCACAATGTGGGACGCCATGGCATCGATGTGATAGAAGGAAAGAGGTCCATTGCTACTTGATAGGCGGTTTGATGTCAAGAACTCTTTGACAGAAAAGTGCGCGAATTGCACAACTTGGGAACCGTCGACATCGACGATGGCAATGAGACTGGAGCACGCGGAAAAAACCGCTTCTTCTGCATCCGGTGGTCGCCAATCTGCGTCAAATATGGGTGATTCCTCTTGATCGAATTTGACGGCAAGAATGTCTGCGAGCTCCTCGACGCGGAGTGGGCGAATGGATACAGCCAGGCAACGGAAGAGACGTTGGGCATATTCTCGCTTCTCGTCATCGATGCTCGATAGCATGTGTTCATATGTTTCGTCCAAGCCCTTCGGCAAATCGTACAAAATGCTCCGGATACTCGCAGGAAAACTGCGCCGCAGCCTGTCGATTTGGCAAACGACCCACCGAAACCTGGGTCATCACGTGAGCATCATGGCGAAGCGCGAAGTCAGTAAGGATGCGAACGCTCACATTCCGTCAGCCTTTTCGGAGAGCGTATCGATAACCAATTGTTGGTCTTCCTTCCTCCACTTCTTCATTTTCCTATCTGAGAGGATAGTAGCATTGATGTAGTTGATGATATCCTGCTTTTGTCCAATTTCTTCATGGAGCGAAATTTGGCAAGGGGTTATAGGCTCGAGAACCGTTCGAATCTCAATCTCGGGGCGGCTGGTCAAGCATAGATATAGATTGGGAATGTGCCAATCAATGACTTCTTGAATGAGATCAAGGACCTCTTCGCGGGCAGTTTGCATCCCATGCGTCCCAGTGGTGTTGGGGCACTCATCAATGGCGTCGACAATGACGAAAATAGGGCCACGTCGCGGGAGTGAGAGCATATCTCTCAAACACTTCGTAAGAGCGCTATCAGTGGGCTTCCGTGCACCGCTGGCGTGCGATAATCGTAGGCGAGACAGGATATCACACAAGGCGTCAGAGTCGGCGCAGAGCTGGGAAAGGAGTGATGATAGTAGGCCTTTTCGGTTTTGCTTTTCGGATTCCCGAAAATCAAAGTAATAGTAGGCCATAGTGGCCAATCCAGCTTCACACATGGGCTCGACATCTTGTATGATTGCGGAACTAATCGAGAACATGAGTAATCATGACTGCAGTCGTCGGGGAAATACGTACAGAAGTGTGCTCTTCCCAGAGCCCGCTATGAGAACAGAAAGTCGTCAGTGATAGCGACACATTGGGCGTTGGGAAACGCACGTTTGCCGTGAATCCATAACAGGGATCCAGTCTCCTTCCATGCAGTCAAGACGCTACCGTTGAAGAACCATGCGGCAGATCCAGTATGGCGCGCGTTAGAAACAAAACCGTGGTTCGTCGAAGGGTCCGGAGGAGAGAGCCAATGTTGCACATTACTTTGCGTTTGTTCGCCTACAACTCAGTCTCAGCCTCACAGGTAAACGACAGCATAAGGGGAAAAACAGACGCTTGATCTTGTTCACTTCGTTCGCCGTCTGATGCATCGTCACTGAAAATCCAAGTAAGCACGTGTTGGGCTATGTCAGATTTGGAACAGACTCACCCAACGCATCTCGAATGCTGTCAATCGACGCCTTTCCATCTATTGCAATAACCAATTATTAAGGTCTCGGCTACTGATCAGGCCACCCATTGCGCACCGTCCATGACTACCCGCATATTACCCACAAGTCCATAGACAATGTCAAGTGTCTGTGCGACAGTCATCCGAGCTTCGTCCTGGGTCAATCTGTCCAACCTCTGTAAAACAGATTCGACGTCCTTCTCTCCCAACAGCTTCTTTGTGAATTTCTCTACGGCACTCTGAGTTTCAGGGAGGTATGTGTTAAAAGGCGAACATACTGAACCGTCCTTCCTTAATTTGCTTCGTCGCAAGGGCGAGGACAGACACTAACTCGGCCATGATTTTGACGATGATATCTGTCATCTCGGATGTGGGCGGAATCTTGGTATAAATAGCGAGACGTTGAAGGAAATTCCCGATGCACTCGAAGAGGTCAAGGAGAGCGTCATAGCTTGAACTGACACCACTGGCAGCCTGCCGTATTGCGAATCAGAAGGATCCTGTTCTAAACAGGAAAAGGACGCACGGCGAGGAGAGCGTCAATACCAACGAAAATGGCTTTTGCGGGCGGAAAAGGGACCTGGTGAAGTGGTATGAAGGCAGTGCAGAGGAAACAAGGCAGGGTTGCTCACAAAGCTAACTGCTTCGCCGAGAACTCCTGACAACGCGTGAAGGACCTCGATGGCTGGTGTAAGCCGGTTGGTGAGCTTGCGATTTCCTTCTCGATATTCTTTGAATGCCTTCTCCCGGTCGTGAAGCAACTCAAGGATGTCATCGGGTGAGTTTGAGAGTTTGAGCTTTTCGGCGAATGGATTCTTTGAGAGATCGATACCCGTCCGGTCTGCATAGCTGGTCAAGGCATTGATGATGATTTGGTAATTCGATTGAGGGATATTTGTGATTGAAGACGAAGACATGAGATCAGCAACCTATTGGTTTCTTCAGGAGCAGGAAGATGGACGGGGGAAAGGAGGGCATGGGCGGTCACTGATTTAATCATGATAGGCTACAAGGCGCGTGTGGGGACTCCGACGAAGCAGCAGGTGACTGGGTATCCTGACCAGACCGGTTTTTCCCACGACAAAACTTGGCACAGTAATAGTACTAGTGGTGCGGTGACAGCGTTTTTTTTTCTATATCCAATTTATATAACTATCACCATTTCGAATGTAATTTTGATGTCTTGCACAACAACCTTCCTGTTTGTACGCCACTAAAGATTCTATCACAGTGTGGAAGTGGACGGATAGACCTATCGACCATAGGTGGTACTCATGAAATGCGTACTACTCGGGTCCATGAAATATCAGCCTGTCTTGTGGCCAGTGTTCATACAGGTCCTTCATGATACGATGATTCGTCATCGAAAACCACCATGCTGAAGCACTGAACATTGTGATATATACGGGAACACTTCGAAATGGCAAACGCGGGTATTGAACCCACATTGAAAGAAAAGGCAAAAGACATTCGTTTGATAGGTATGTACGCTCACGTCACCCAAACTCTATGAGCCCATCGGGTCCCGCGGACCCAGCATTATACATGTCGTCCCACCCTCATTCACGGTTGTTGTGTCGCCAGATCTCTCTCTCTCGAAGGTGTGAGGGAAGAATTAGAGCTTACAAAGTAGCTGGTTGTGGGGACGAAATCACACCCAACCGAGACTTCCAACTGGGCATAAAATGGATAGTCCCTACATGAAGTCTTCTTCCATTTCTCTCACCGAACTATACGTCGGCTTCGCTGCCTCGTCGTCGTCGTCGTCGTCGACTTCCGCGTTCAGGAACGAGTCGTACGAACGAGCGGCTCTCTCGGCCTTTCGGGCCTCGGCCAGCTCGAGATCTGCTTTTTTCTGCAGGATTGCGTCAGGCGAGGAAGGGTTGGGTTGGGTGGGATAACTAGTGTACCTTGGCAGCTGCGGCGGCACGTTTGACGGCATTCTCGCGTTTGACTCGCTCGATCTGCTCCGCTTCGTGGTCGACCACGCGCTCAACTTTCGTCTTATTTAGACGATTAACGATCGCGTTTTCGCGGTTCGGGACATGCACTACACGGTGTAAGGTATGAGGGACCCGTTCCGCCGACGGCATAGAGGAAAGAGGTGCGCACCGCGCTTGACCTAGATGGGCGGAGCTCAGCGCCATGAGCCATTCGACGAAAACGGTGTGGCATACTCTCTTGTCATTATGGAATGACACTTGTCCTACGGCCATGTCTCCCGTTTTCTTTAAACAACGTGCGTTAGGGAAGGTGAGGACATATGAGACAATGTTGGTATGGGGCGGACCTTTAGGTTATCTGCGGGGGTATATATGATTGTGAGGTCATTGCGTTTGTTGCCTGAAATGTTCGAGGTTAAACACTGTAAAAGGAAGGAGAAACTGTCCGTGACTCACCTTCGATAGAGTTGGCCTTGACGAGCTGCGCACAGTCCACAAGCAACGCATCGGGGATAGCTTCCCAAGAGATTATCGATTCGGGTACGCGGAGATACACGTGCGCTGAGGAAAGCTTGTCCACGTGAAACCAGACGTCTTGTGGCCACGCATACTTGATCAGGTCTTCATCTGGGGCACGCCAGTAAGTCGAAGAGGAGCATGCGGATGAAGAGTCGTACGAACTTTCAACCTTATCTCGGCCCATGTAAATGGTCACTGGAGGCTCATACGCTAAATCATGTTCAATAGGTGCATTTTTCGTTCAGGACAGAGCGACGGACCTGTGGAAGTGAAGAATAGGACCATTGTCCTTGTGGATTCTGGTTGCCCCTGCCTCAGTGGCAGCAGTATCGCACTTCCGAGTCCAGTCCAGGCACCGTCATGTATAACGTAAGCAAAGAGAACTCCCATCGCTCGCTCACACCGGTTTCCTTTTTCGTCTACTGTCACCTGACCAGTCAGAGGTTTCAGTCAGAGTCAGAAACACTCTCACCATCAAAAGCTTGTGGATTCCACCATGGCACCAGGCATATTGCATAAAGACGTAAACTTTTCCTTCATTGTTCTATCTATGCTTGCGTCATGGTTTGCAATGTCAATGTTCATACAACGTAGAAATAATATAAGATATACGGGACATCCCATGAAACAAAAAGCAGCTCTGAGTCAATCTCCAAACACTGTAACCTCAACCCTTCTTGTTCCGCTACCACCACCTCCTGCAAGGGATTTGCTGGGTTCCCCTTGCCCTCTTTCTTCTTCACCTCTGAGCTACTTGCCTGTCCAACCGGGTGAGTTTGAGAGTTGGAGCTTTTCGGCGAATGGATTCGCTGAGAGATCGATACCAGTCCGGTCTGCATAGTTGGTCAAGGCATTGATGATGAGTTGGTAATTCGATTGAGGAATATTTGTGGTCGAAGACATGAGAACAACATCCTTGGCTTCTTCAGGAGCAGGAAGGTGGACGGGGGAAAGGAGGGTATGCCATGGGGGGTCACTGATGTATTCACGATAGGCAATCCAAACAGGCGCGTGTAGGGAACCCCGAAAAGCTGGTGGACCGCGCACTGTGGTCACGTGGTACCGACAGTCCCATCCAACTCGTATCATCATCATCAGTATCGCTTACGATGTCCGTACTCAATGCCGTGCAGAATGCCAACACTGCATTTTCAGAGATACCAATAATGTCTGCTCGCTCACTGTATGCCTAGATTGTTCTCATCTATCTTTATCTCTAGAGACTTGAAGAGTATCAGCAATCCACACCCGGACGTTCAACAGGCCCTCGCAAAGCAGATCAGGGACGCATGCATCCATGTTGGCTTCTTCTACGGTGAGATATACGCTTAACACTTATAGATACTTACTGGTGGCTGGATACAGTCACGAACCATGGCATCCCTGAAGACGTCATCGCGTCGGCCCTCGAGTCTATGAAGACGTACTTTGCACTTCCTCTGGAGACCAAGATGGAGGCGAGCACCCTTCCATCTGAAATTCTTACTTAACCTCCCCTGACACGCCCACCAGCTTGACAACAAGAAAACCCCAAATTTTAAAGGTTACAATGCCGTACTAAGTAGCAACATCGATCAGAATGGTGCGGGAGACATGCAGGAGGGATTTGAAATCGGATGGGAACCCTTAGGTTCTGCTTCCGGTGTGCTCAATGACAGCCGATCAAACGATGGTTCTATGGCGGGAGCGAACGTGTGGCCAGATGTCCCGGGATTCAGGGAGTCCTTGCTACAATACTAGTGCGTCCCGCCGTCATGCGGACATGGCCTGAAAGATTCGCCCCTTACTCATTTGCTACCCAGTCATGCTGCTATCGGCCTCGGGAAGAGCCTCTTCCCACTTTTTGCGCGTTCCCTTGACCTTTCCCCGGACTTCTTCGATGATAAGGTACGTATATGTCTGCTCGCTTACTACTAACAGCCTAGAATATGTGGAACAGCCATTGACGCAGCGTAAAACCAGACACGAAACTCGGCTGCGATATTGCGCGCGCTCCATTATCCACCACAAACGGGACCCATCGACGAGCGTATGTTTGGGATCGGCGCACACACAGAGTAATGCTTGTCACTGTCCGTCTCCGTCTCGCTTCTTTCTTACCACTCTACTTCTAGCTTCGAGGTGCGTTAGGTGTCAGACTGTCGGGCCCTACGTGCCATCGATCCTGAGGCGGCCAATTTTCAGTGTTTCACTATCCTGTGGCAACAACCGGGCATACAGGCCCTACAAGTCCGAAATCCGCGCGACGAGTGGATCGACGCCCCACCAATCCCAGGCACACTCGTCATCAAGTGGGTTCTCCAGCACTGGACTCAGTCGTCGCCTCTGAATTAGTTTCGTTACAGTTTAGGAGATCAATTTGCTAGGTGGACCAGTACGTCTCTCCACCAATGCAATATGAAGGATGGAGACCAAATCGGTACAGATGACGTTTTCAAGAGTACTATGCATCGTGCGGCAAATCGCTCAGGAGCTCAACGATATTCTATTCCTCTTTTCTTTGGTACCGACTATGACGTCCGTCTCGAGGTAGGTCATTACGCTCTTCTGCCGCAAGGAAAGGGGCTATAAGGGACCTGCTAGCCAATCGCCAGCTGCGTGAGCCCTGAGCGGCCGCCACGTTATGAGGTTATGACGGCCGGCGACTACGTCAAGATGAGACTTCAGACGATGTACGGTCATCACGGTTAAGATTAATGCTCTCGCGCTACTTGACACTTCACTACCATTCGATACTCTGATCTGCATTGTCTTGTCCTTACTCGCGTGGAAATGTGATGGGTGATTCATCGATAAGATAACGAATACTCACATCGACCCGCGTCTCCTGTGTTATCTATCTACGCGCAACTTCGGCATCCGCGGCAGGTTAACAACTCACCGTCATTCATCCGTAAGCCATAAGCCAGATACTCTGGGTTGAGAGTTATGAGCGCGTTTACCTCTTGGCCACCTTATTTATCAACGGAACAGCTCGAGCAGCTCACGCTCCTTGCCACCACTTACGCGCTCTCTCATTCCCTTCTTTACATCCCTCCACCTTCTCCTGACAAACGTCCTCCGCCTGCACCCGAATCTGCAATTCATGCACCAGTCTCCTTGATCCCAGCTCCCATTCCGCGCCGCATATTTTCCCGAGCATTGAATCTTCAACGCACTTACAACACTTTGTATGCCCGCGTCGCACTCGATGTTTCCTTCCTCGATCAAGTCATGGGTCCTGGCGGCGTCTCTGACGTCGATGATTTCACATTTTCGTTGTGGACCACATGGAAGAAGCTTCGGGATGAAGGCGTCCCCCCAGTACGTAGTACATCGTCCGTTTTGTTCTGTGCTGACGGACAGACCCACCAGCCACTCCATCTCGGCCTGTTTCGCTCTGACTACTTGTTACACCAACCAACACCCGATGAAGACATGTCGCTTAAACAAGTGGAATTCAATACCATCGCATCCTCGTTTGGGGGCCTCTCACAGCGAGTTGCCGGGATGCATCGGTGTGTGGTCCTGCCAGTGTATTTGGGGCGTCACATGAATCACCTTTACTTTAGCTATCTGTTAGAATCAACTGGCTACTTTGGCATATCACCCGTTCTGTCACCAAGTAATCTCCCAAGTAATGATACCACCAGTGGTCTCGCCAAGGGTCTCGCAGAAGCCCATAGAGCATATGGCGTCCCCGAGTGCGTATTGCTAGAATCTCTCCAAACATTGCGTGATTCAACCCCGGTGTGATAGTGCACATATACTTTTTGTCGTCGAGGCCCATGAGCGGAACATATTTGATCAACGCTTGCTAGAATATCAACTCTTTGAGTCGTGCGTCGCAATCTCCGTCACATTATTCATGAATGTAAAATATACTCATAGCCACGGCATCCGCGTGACCCGCCGAACATTCGCTGATCTTGCTACGGGTGTATCCATCTCTGCGTTGCGCGCCCTTCTCGTTGCGCCACTCTCAACTGGACTTGGTGTTTCCCCCGTAGAAATCTCTGTTGTCTACTACCGCACCGGATACGCACCAAAAGACTACGCATCACCAGCCGACTATGCGACACGTGCCCTCCTAGAAAGTTCCCGCGCTGCGCAGTGCCCTAGCTTCGCCCTGCAACTCGCTGGCGCGAAAAAGGTGCAAGAGGTTCTCACCCGCCCAGGTATGCTTGAGCGTTTCCTCGCGCCTTCAGAGGGCGCTGCGGCAGTGCGCGACAGCTGGGTAGGCATGTGGTCACTCGATGCAGATGGTGGCGCAGGTGCGGAGGAAGCGGTACGGCGCGCACAGGATCTCGTGCTCAAACCGCAGCGTGAGGGCGGCGGGAATAACGTCTACCGGGAAAACATACCGCCGTTCATCGCGCAGCTGCCAGTGCAAGAGCGCGCGGCGTGGGTCGCGATGGAACTCATCCGCCCACCCCGAGGCGTCCGCGCGTACCTCGTCAGGTCTGGCGCGGGGAGAATCGGCGCGCGCGTGATGAGCGAGCTTGGTGTGTTTGGGTGGGCATTGTTTGGAGAGGGAAGGGGGGTGAGGGAGGAGCAGGCTGGGTGGTTGGTGCGGACTAAGGCTGACGACGTCGATGAGGGCGGCGTTGCTACTGGGTTCAGCGTGCTGGACAGCGTCCTGCTGGTGGATTCGCAAGGTAAGTCGTCCCGAGTCGGAATTGACTGGCTACTAATGCGATCGCTTGCAGAAGCAAACTAGAGTGTAATACAAGACATGATATGTTGCCATATGTTCATAGAAGTGTTGGTTCCCGAAGGTCACTTACTAACGATATTTGGATTTCCGAGAGGCAAGGGGCAGCGCTGATCTCTACTTGGACAAATTACTCTGTGATCCCCCATGTCCAAGGTCAATATGACCCCGTGAAGCACACTTACCCTTTTGGTGAAGAGCGCGTGAACCCATAACGGCGGTTCTATTTTGGAGACGGTGTTCCTGCGTCGTGCTTGGGCCATTTAATCTACGGCTTATCCTCGTTTTTTTTGTCCGGGAACCGATACTCTGAAGGCTTGTCGCCTCGGATCTTTTCGATTCTCGTTCGACCCCGTTCGCTTTGTGTGTCCACGGACCACGGCAATACTGTTATGGACGAGTGCCTTTTTTTTTTTCTTCGCACCCCTTAGTATGGGGCCGATTCGTCTTGATTTCGTCATGCATGGACTCATGTTTATCGTCGATGGACGGTAATTTTCCACGTCGCGAGTGCTCAATAAGATAAGTGCTATCAAGGTGATCCTGTCTTCGTGCTGATTTCATGTCTCGCAATACCGAATATAGCGCCCTAGAAGACTTTTCGACGCAAAGATCCTCACCGGAGCCTATGAACTTGAGGTCTACTCTACAATGCGCAATCCGAGACTGCCGAGACTGACGTAAAATCCTTAACTCACCTTTGGTAAGGTAAGTTACCACGCGCGGACCGGCACAGATCGGCGATGTCGGATCGCCCGCCCGGGCCAAATAACGGCGTCTGACTTTCGTTCCACTCCGCCTCTGCACCGTACTTTGCCACAGGCATCGTCGATAAGTAAAGCCTGCCGCTGCTCCTCGATCGCCGGTGCAAGGTGAAGGGTTCAACGCCCGTACTTTTCCTTTTCTTCTCTCTCTCGCCTCATTTCCTCATTCCTCCCTTCCTCCCACCTCTCGTTCTCGGACATCTCGGACAACCTCGCTCAGCTGTAGGCATTAGCTGTCACCGTGACCATGCGGCGAACTTACGCTCCCCTTACGTGTTATTTTCTTATTAGAGTCTTTCAAATTCGATGGCATATCTGGTGTCCCATGTAAGTTAGGTCCACCCACTCGCCCGTTGCCTTCCTTCAAATTCCTATCTCAGACATCACTGCCTCCTAGTCTCTACTTACAAACACGGACAAGACTAAAGTAGGTACACCACGATGTATATAAACTCATTCTCTAGATAGTCGAGGGGTACCAGCACTGTAACGATGGGATATGCTCTGGGCTCGGAACTAAGCACTTTCCACTTTGCGAGCGGCGACACCTGCCTGATTGCTGTACATAGGAAAATTGGACCACTTTTGTAGTACATTCCCTTCTTCTCTTTTGTCTAGCTTACTGTTGATGTAAAACAACTGCCAAACGTCACCGCGCGAAAAGAACGCGAGATCCCTTTTTGGGTCTTGACACTGGTTCCTTTTTCTCGGGTAGCGCACGAGTTTAGTACGTTTAGTTTTTGATACAGAACGGCTCTCACCTGGCCTTGGCCATCATATGGAATCTTAAACCATCATTTCCCCCAGTCTGCTCACGCGCCCGTCACCTCGCGTTCCAACCCCTCGCGCGTTCCCGACCTTTCGGGATTCGGGAACAGCGACCCCACTGACTCCAGCGTGTCCTCGGATCTTTGGGACATCGCTTGGTTTTATCCTTCCACCCCTTTTCTTTATTGAACTCACGCGTGGACCTCTTGTCCTTGTTTCAGCACCATCAAGTCTCAGGATTCGACCTCGTCGTTTGAGCTCTCTAAATCTTCCCGCTTGCGTCTTAATTCCTCCTTTCTCGTCGACTTCGTGCCCCGTTCGGCCCCAACGCCACGGATTCGCTCACGGATTCGCTATATACAGCGATATCCAACTGTCATCCACTAATAGGTTTCTCTGTTCGCGTTCTCACCCGTCTCTCACTTCTCGTCTCTACTCCGCCCTCATATATCCTCGTATCTTCCCTTTCCTCCCACCCTACACTTCCCATCGCATTTATATCCCTCTTCGCCTATCTTTGAGCACAACTGTTTTCACGAGAGTTATGAGTGTGTCCACTTCTTGGGTTCCCGATGTAACAACGGAACACCTCGAGCAGCTCACTCCTCTTGCTACCACTTACGCACTCTCTCATTCCCTCCTCTTCCTTCCTCACTCTTCTCATGACAAGCATCCCCGGCCTGCACCAGGATTGGCAATTCATGCTCCAATTTCTTTGATCCCAACTCCCATCCCGCGTTGCGTGTTTTCCCAGGCATTAAATCTCCAGCGCGCTTACAACACCTTGTATGCTCGCGTCGCACTCGATACTGCCTTCCTCGATCAAGTCATGGGTCCTGGGGGCGTTTCCGATGTCGACGATTTCACATCCGCGTTGTGGTCCGCGTGGAAGATGCTTCGAGATGAAGGAGTTCCACCAGTGCGTAAGACATTCTCCTCCCCGTTACGCGCCAACGAACAGACTTAGCAGCCACTCCATCTTGGCCTGTTTCGCTCCGACTACATGTTACATCAACCAACGCCTGATGATTCGGTCTCGCTCAAATAAGTAGAATTCAACACCATCGCGGCGTCAGGCGGGGGTCACTCGCCGCATGTTGCAGGGATGCATCGGTGTGTGGCCCTGCCAGTACTTTTTCGCTTGTCTCACGAGAAATCATTATTTAGCTATCTATTAGAGTCGACTGGCTACTTTGGCATATCACCTGTCCTGTCACCGGGTAATCTCCCAGAAAATGATACTACCAAGAGTCTCGCAGATGGACTCGCAGAAGCCCATAGAGCATATGGCGTCCCCGAGTGTGTATTACCAGAATTTGTCCAATGATTGTTTGATTCGGCCCCAGTTTAATAGTGCGCACATACTTTTTGTTGTCGAGCCCCATGAACGGAACATATTTGATCATCTTCTGATATCAACTCTTCGACTCGTGCGTCACAATTTCCACCGCATGTTTCTGCAATCTAACAGAGATCGTAGCCACGGCATCCGCACCATTCGCCGAACATTTGTTGAACTTGCCGCAACTGCATCCATTTCTCCATCTCGCGCTCTTCTCGTGGCCCCGATCTCACCTCGACTCAATGTCACCCCCGTAGAAATCGCGGCTGCCTACTACCGCACTGGATACGTGCCAAAGGACTATGCATCACAGGCCGACTATGAAACCCATGTTCTCCTTGAACGTTCGCGCGCTGTTCAGTGCCCGAGCATTGCCCTACAGCTTGCCGGCGCTAAAAAGGTGCAGGAGGTGCTCACGCGCCCAGGCGTGCTCGAGCGTTTCCTTGCGCCCTCAGAGGGCGCCGCAGCGGTGCGCGAGACATGGATGCGTATGTGGTCACTCGATGCAGATGGCGGGGCAGGTGCGGAGGAAGCGGTGCGTGGCGCACACGAGCTCGTGCTCAAACCGCAGCGAGAGGGCGGTGGGAATAACGTCTACCAGGGAAACAACCCGCAGTTGGTCGCACAACTTCCAAAGCAAGAGCGCGCAGCGTGGGTCGCGATGGAACCCATCCGCCCGCCGCGAGGTGTCCGCGGGTATCTCGTCCGGTCTGACGCGGGGAGCGTGTGTGCGAACGTGGTGAGTGAGCTTGGCGTGTTTGGGTGGGTGCTTTTTGCGGAGGGAAGGGAGATGAAGGATGAACAGGCTGGATGGTTGGTGCGGACTAAGGCGGATGACGTCGATGAGGGCGGCGTCGCTACTGGGTTTAGCGCGCTGGACAGTGTCCTGCTGGTGGATCTGTAAGGTGTGTACGGCGGCTACAGTTGATCATTTCCGTCCTTCCTCATCCTTGCGGGGTTGTACTTCCTGATTCTGCGAATGTTGCCAACAGTGATCTGTTGTTGATCTTATCAACTCATCCATGCATCGACTCGAGCTTGTTATTAATGACTACAGAAACTTTTCCATTTTGTTCTTTCCGAGTGCTAAGATAAGCAATATCAAGATGGTGTTGTCATTGTGCTAATATTATCAGTCGCAGTGCCCAGACCTGGCGCTGCAGATGACGGTTAAAAGTATAAATTATCATCAAAGTCCAAGGGCTTGAGGTTTGGGATTTATTATAATACCCAATTTGAGACTATCGGAACTACTGTACAACAGCGCCCCGCCGCGGCGCCGTTGTCCGATGTCCGCGGCACATCCTCGTCAAACAACCGGATCCCTCCGTCGGATCCGGGCTGGAACGAAGACCGTAGAGACAACTTGAAAAGTTAGACAATAGATTCGCTTATACCCCAACCAAGCCCCAAACCAGGTGATCACTATGCCCTTGCGGCACAATAGTACTTCCAGTAATTCTGGGAAGACCTCCGCGGCGATTCTGATTCTTACGGCAATGGTAAGTACATGTTGACCATACCTATGCGAAAGGCTTAGACGCTCTTTGTTTTCATACCGATGCTCGCGCATTCCCATAACAACAGCTAATTCCGGGAAGCTGGGCCATGCTCGAGCACCCCACTAGTGCTGGCGACTAATTATTGTGCCAAATTCATCGACTCCCTGCGGCGACGAATTCACGTACCTTCGATTCCTCTGGGTCAGGACAACGGAGTATAAAACACGCGACGAATCGCTATACAGAACAGCAAGGAGAGATGTTACTTTTCGCCACTGTCTTTGCCCTTTACTTCGTGAACTTTTCATTGGCGACAACGGTTCTCTGGGAGGGACGCGCACCGTTCAACTATACAGAGGCTGACATCGACGAATCTTTTGGGCCTTATTTGAGGTACGCTGTCAAGTCCACAGTCCGGCCAAATCCTTACGTGAAGGGATCGTAGCGTCGTGAAAGGGGCACAAAATGCCAGTCATGTAAGTGCATTCATTGGCCCGTGGTATGAATCCCCAGCTACATGTCTGAGTTCCTTTCCGTTTATCAGTACTTCCGCTTTCTGGGCAACACCCTCAACCCGACCCCGATATGGCCCGTATCGGAGCAGCCTATCCGCGTCGGCATCGACAATTCGTCTATTTTCACCCCGGGAAGCAGCACGCCACAGCTGGGCTTCCGCCGCAGCGAGATTATCGCGCAGGAATCCAAGAACGGAAACCGCACCGCGTTCGATGCAACGCTCGAGAGTGGCATCACGGCATTCCACTTCTCGGTATATGCAGACGAAAACAGGCCGTTGAATTACACACACGAGTACCAGGCCGTGTGGATCGAGCCAAGTGACGGTTCGCACGTCTTCGACCTCCAGATTGGTACGTGCAGGGAGGGACGCAAGTCCGAAAAGCAGTTTGGAAACGGAGTGCCCGTATGTGGCGGCTCACATCGCCTTTCCGTTCACAGGGACACCTTTCAATACAACGTTTTCAAGCACCACCTCCTATGATCTCCGCATCCGTGCTCACAACAGTACTGTTCTATTCCACACCGCGTTCCTTCAGGCCACATGGCACAACTTTGCTGTTGTCGTCGACTGGGACAAGCTCACTCTTAAAGTGTTCTACTCGACCGACGCGCTCCCTCTCAAAGCCGTAACAACAGTTCAAGATAACTCGAGCGCTGCTCGTGGTCCAAATGGACAGGGAGATTTCCATTTCGGTGTGCTCAAGGTTCGTCTTGAAATGTATGAATTGGTCAAATCTGCATATTTACAAATTATCATGCCGAGTAGCTCCCTCTGATCGACCCATCGGAGACAGAGCAGGCCGATGTTGTGCATTTTGGTATACAGGAGCGTTCGTGCGATACATTGATCTACTCAGGGTTGTTCGTAGAGGGCACCGATGGCGGTGTCAGCATTGGTTACGGAACTATGGTGCCCGTTTGAGTGTCGGCCAGACCAGCCAAATACATAAACTCAGTACATAAAAGTAAAGTAGTTGTTGTCAGCTGGTACTGGTACGCCTACTCTATAACTCCTAGTAACCCCTCCACACGTCCTACAAGATCGCTCTTCGCCCAACCTTTGATCCAGTCCAGACGATGTCTTCGCCTTGTAGTTTCTAGATCAAAGCAGTTTGGGGGCAAGACAACGCGGCCCTCCCGCCGTTGCCAGTACAAAGTGACATCACGAACGACCGAATTTTCCCCTTGAATTACCAGTGCTTCGAACAATTTGCGTCCACGTTCATCAGCGACAAGGCCAGAGGAGTCCTCACGCAGGTCCGGCCATATATTCGCCGCAACATGATGCACCGCCATCCAGCGTACGAAGCCCTCAATTTGCACTCGTGTACGGCGGCCCAAAAGGAGGCTCAGCATTGCATCCACGATCTGTGGTACTTGTTCGGCAGGCCACAGAAACGCTCCAGCAGCTTCGCCGATGACGCGCTCGATCGGGGTGCGGACAGTGCCGAGGACATGCGCATGATCATCGTACACCAATTTTCGATAATCAGGCGCGTAACACTGTGCGAGTGGTGCGAGGAGTAGGGCAGCAAAGAGCGGATGTCCGAAAGAGGTAGCGTCGTACAGTGACACGAAATCCGTGTAGAACTGGAAGAATGGCGTACCGACCCCAAGAAAACGAGCAGCGGCCACCTCGAGACTATCTTTCCCGTTCGATGCTACAGACGCGGAGAGGCCGTTGGGGGATGCACTGAGGGTGAAAGGGAGAAGAAGGCCTTCCATGAGTTCGCCGACTACACTGTCGCGGAATACTTCTTCACGGCCGTCGCCACTTGCGGAGGGGGCACCTTGAGCCTGCCCATGCTCGAGCATGAAGACCTTCATACAAGCGAATGTAACCTCTGCGCGGGTCATCGCGAACGCTGGTGTCTCATTCGCAAGTATTGCCTCACGGACAACGCGCGTTAGCAGGAGCGTTGAGCGAACTATGTCAGTTTCGCTTGCATCCCAGTCCGCCGGTAGGTGCTGCCAAACCAAAGACGTTCCAGAACGCAAAAGGTGATCCAAGGGGAGGAGTAACCAGTCGCGCGCAAAGAGGAATGTAAAGCCGCGGACGGAGGGGAGACGTTGTGTTGTTGCGACCTTGAGGGAGTGAGGCGTAGGGAGCAACGGCGCAACACGCACATGCGGTACTTCGTCGCCTTCCTTAGAATCGTCTATGCGTGGCGCGAGGTCATAGGCGAGGAAAGGGGTCAACATACGTAGCCCACCACGGGACCAAACCTCAGGCGGGACACTCCAGCCGAAGTCAAGGAGACACTGCTCATCAACGAGGTTGATGATGGCATCAAGCATGTCGTGTGCAGCGATTTCGTCACCCGGAAGGAATCGCATCATGGTGATGCTGAGCTGGGAGAGCCAGAGACGACGGGTTGTGTTTGGGAGGCGACGCGAAAGCCAAACGTAGTTTGTGATGAATGAGACCAACGGGCGAAGGACTGGCCGTGAATGTGGTGGGATGCCAGACGGTTCGGAGAGAAGGGGGTGGGTGGCAGTAAATATTCCCAACATACCAAGGAGGGGAAATGGGAGTTGGAAAGGGGGTTCAGGGAGCGGTTGATAACCCATGGGCAGACAAGCTAGCCAAAGGCGAATCGCAGCACTGAGGACCAAAGCGGATTCAGCTATCTCACGATAGAACACAAGGCCCCTACTGGCATCATAGCCCGTGGGTATCTCACTCAGCAAGCGCTTCAGTGAGGATATTGCACCCGAAACCACCACCTTCTCCATCCCGCTATCGAATCCGGGTCTCAACCGTGATAATGAGGTTTCCCTCTCACCAGCACCACCACGGACGCAGTTATGCCGTGCGCCTTCAAGCCATGCAGCCTCCGCATTCCAAAACGCCGCCCATGTATCCCAGTCCGAAGTGTCTTGGGTTAGCTTGTGTGCAATAGCGGGGAGGTCTGATATCCAACCCCAACCAGAGACTTGACTCCAAAGAATGTCATGCGGCGGCGTCGTTTGATGGGGATCAGAGGCGCAAGTTGTCCAGGCAGCCAACAGTGGAGCGTAGGCGGTTAATAGCGGACGCGAGTCGCACTCGGGCGAAATAACATAGGAGGAGAGGTGAGCGAGGGGTTCTGCAGCGGTTGTCGCAATATGAGAATACAGCCCATAACGAGCGAAAGTAGTGTATAAGCGTAACGTTTGTGTGAGGAGGTTTGTGGCAAGCGGAAGTGGATAGGGCGATGAGGCTGGAGTTGACGTTAGGAAACGCAACAGCGCATTGGCTGGGTCGAGGAGTCTCGATGCCGAGATGCGAGAAGCCGTGGCAAGTGTGGTGAGGAGATAAATGGCGGCTGGGACAGGTAGAGGCGAGTTCTCTGATGGGGGAATAGGCGTTAGAATGAACACACGAAACACATTAGCGATCAAAGAAGGTGTATCGGTGATTTCGTCTGCAAAGGTGTTGTTATGCATCGCCAGACGTTGGAGTATTGCTAAAAGTTGCACCAGTGAGAGTTGCGGAAGGTCTGCCGCGTCGAAATTTGTCGAAATTTGAGGGAGGAAGAACCGCAGTTGAAGAGACGATATTGCGTCGCCCCTTGAGGCGCCGTCGCCTTCCTGATCTGGAGGGTCCCCACGAGGAGGATCGTCCTGCAGCTCTGCGCCCTCGACAGTCATCAACTCCCCATCCCACCCAACGAGGGCCTCCCATAGTACCTCCACTGCTCTCGAGCCGAGACTGCCTCGCTCAGATATTGCCTCGGCGCCAGCAGCGATGGCCCTCTTCCGGACTTCCTCTTCCTTTCCGCGCAACTCTTCCATCCCTTTTGAGCCACTTGAAGGCCCTCGCCGCATGCCAGCGAGTCTCCGCACGATACCCGCGAGAATACCGAGCATGAGAACGCGCTGTGCTGGTACAGTTGAGCGAGTAAGTAGGAAAATATCATCAAGCGTATAACCGGCCCGCGCGCCTTCCGCATGGTGATGAAGCCCTAGGTGAGCTGGCAATGCGGCGGACAGCTCAGGTGGTATTGGTGCACCGGAAAGGTCGAAGCGAAGGGTAGGGGTAGTGGAATCTGGAAACGGCGTGGACTCGATCCAAGCGAGAGAGGGATCACCAGGGAGGACCGAGGGAAAAAACCGGCGCCTGATGTCCTCAGGCGTACCCTCCTCCGGAGCTCCGTCGAACGAGACAGATGATGCAGCGGCCGAAGGGCCCTTGTCAGGTTCCCTGACATCTGATTGTGGCTCAGAAGAGCTGGCCGGTCCGAATGAGCGGGAAGCGGAGTCTTTCCATTTTCCGAGAGACACCGCAAGGTCATCCCCTGGTGGTGGTGGGAGGAGTGCGAGCGGCTTTCTTCGCGGCGATGGAGGGGCAGATTCATAAACGTGAACATCGTCAGGGGTGATATCTGCGAAGCGTAGTTTGCGATTCGCCCGCGCTGGAGTAGAAGGCCGTGTGCTAGAGCTTGAAAGAATTGGCGAGGGGGAAGGTGGCCCTATTGGCCGTTCTGAAGTCGAAAGTTGGCTAAGTGCGCGACGGGATCAGAAGATGGGGCAGCGTACCCGTTGGTACGATGCGTACTGATTTCGGGGTGTCAGATATACTAGATTTAGCACTTTGACTTGAAACTAACCTGGGGGGACAGACGGCATAGTAATCTTGCTGCCTCCGTCAGGCAGACTCGGCGCAGGGGGACCCTCCCCTTCCAACGAAGCAACAGCATTTTTCTGCTCTTCATGAGACTCCCGCGCCATCCGGGCTCTCCTGAGCACCTCGCCAATATTTTTTCCGAATTTCTCCTCGATCTCTCGCCGCTCTTGCTCTCTCTCCTCCTCTGTCATCGCAGCAACATGCCTCTCATTCTCCTCGCTCATCCGCACGCGCCAGTCATCGGTATCGGGTTCTTCCTCCGGTCTACGCTCTTTCGTTCTTGACGCCTGCTGTATGACGGGTGGAACGGAACCCCGTGATGGTAACGCTGCAGCAGCTTGTTGTCGGGCCTCTCGGTTCCGAGCAAAGACACTCTTCGATCTATGCTGTGCCGTAGGGAAGCCTGTTTTTGACCCTATGGGTTGAGACACGGGGGGAGCAGGAGCAGAAGGTCTAGGCTGCCGCTCAAAGACGGAGCCGATGAGGGGTTTAACGCGTTCCGACATTATTGTGACCGTGGAGGCGGGAGCCCACGGTCAGACGTATGAAGATGGCAGTGCAGTTAAAAGGTGAAAGAGGGGAAGAGTGTGACCAGTACCCCATAAGCGCCTTTCATCAAGCAAATAGAGAACGAGATAATCAAGGGCACATGGTGTAGTTGGTTTATCACGCCCGCTTAGCATGCGGGAGGTGTCCGGTTCAATTCCGGATGTGTCCACTTTGTTTTTTTTACAACTTGCTAAATCCCGTACTATATTCTTGCCCCTGCAGTTATATCCCATCTTAGTAGATCCAGCAACCACGGGTCATTTGTGCTTCTGCCCTTTATCCATGCGGCTCTGGCGGTCTCGCCAGCAAGATTACTTTTCTCCCACACAAGATACAAAATTACTCTGTGACCAAAGTAAGATCAAAGTAATATTACATTTCCCTAAAGACGGAGGATCCACTGCTATATAGTTTAGGTCTAGTATATGCCCTCGACCTCAAGCCGCCTATCTTTTTTTTTTTGAATTGAATCAAGCCGCCTATCATCATAATGTAAGACAGTCAGTACCACCGGGTGAGGAGGACCCGAGCTATCGTGAGTCCCTGGCCTTGTCTGAGAAGCCTGTTGCTCATCCATGGCTAACTTCTTCGCAGCAGTGTTAGTAGCAGGAGCTCCTTGTGGCCCGTCGACATATGATTGGTAGGATAAGGGTAGAGATGGAGGACACAACCACGCACCTGGGGCCGGATATGATCGTGGTCCCCCTTCCTGTGGTCCCAGATCTCGACGATTACCGTCGGTAATTTCCGTCATCAGGAAACAGAGAGGCCGACAACGGTAGACAGCCTGAGAGTCCGCCCTGTTGATGCTGATGATGGGAACCACGGGTGCCAGTCAATGAAATAAGAAGTCGGAGGGCCACTCATTGGGAAATGAGTCGGAGTGCCTTGAGAAGATCAGCTTCAGCCCAATATGCACCCTCGGAATTGCCCATGCCCTAGACACGATGAATCGTCGGAACGAGCCACGTGAATGGCAAAAGTGATTAGCCAGACCCGGATGACAGGCTTGATGATGATCACAGTGGCTACATACTGTATGGCCAGGGAGGGTGTATTTGCCGCAATGGCGGTGCGAAACCTTTTTACGCTTCCATATGAATCCAATCCTCAATGTCGTTTGAGTCAGGTCAATGCCGCGACGCGTGTAATAATGGCACGTTGCATGCTGGGAGTCCGATGATGGTCCAGTATATCTAGCCGTCACGTAACTCGTAATCAGTAGTGATATTGTGAAAACAACTGGTTGCAACGTACGGCCAAAAAACATACTGCGCCGACTCCATTCACACTCATCATTGAAAGAGTGTGCGGGCGGAAAATTGCGCGTCAGGGTTGCCTTATTAGCCAAATCGACAGACTTCTGGACGTTCGCTTTTCACGGGCGTCCGAGCCGACCGGAGGGTACACAAGGGTACAGATCTAGTGGTACAGCAGTTGGACTTAGTTGTCCAATAAAGGAAGGTCCGAGTGATGTTCTACGTCCTTTCGGGGCACCGCAGAAGTACCTGCGGCATCCAGATGCACCCATTAGGGATACAACACGATTACCTTAGGCACGGCGAAAGACCAGGTAAACAAAGTGCAAAAATAGACAATCAGGGACATGCGGCTGTACAACTTCGGGATGATGATATCGACCGATCTTTGCCTTATCGCTTGCGTCTGGGGTCACCGTGCGGCGATGACAACGAGGTTTATCGACCAAGCGGCACACGTCAACCCCGTACTGTTTTGGGCTGGCGGAGATAATCTAGAAAACTTGAAGATAAAATCTCGAATTGAGATTACCGGACTAAAAATGACGCAAACCGGTTGGACGGAGATAGAAAGATAAGCAATGATGGTACTCGCCTCGTATTTCACGTTGGCATCCTCTGCGATCAGCCGCATCTCTACTCTTGCCGAAATCTCGGTTGGGAGCGCTACCTCCTCCTGAACGAATGGGACAGATTCCGAGTGGGATGTCTGGAGTTGCATTACACGGGCGCGGCCTCAGTACTCAGTGCCAGATATCGATGCATTTACGCGTGCCCGGGCGAGCCTCAGCAGGGAAGAACCGCGTACGGGGGGGGATCGCGAAGCAGATGAATAGTAACTTAAGTCTTAGATACGTTGGTTATTATAATTATGTAATTACAGCACCATCTTTCCCGCGCCAACGCGCCAAATCTCGACCAAAGCTCAGAATTCAAGGGCGACATGGCAAACACCTTTCAAGCCGAAGGACTTTGTCTCCGTTTTCCAGAAAACCTACCACTACATGCGAACCTCAGTCATGAAGGCGCTGTTCAGATGCTCGGACGTGCCGCTAGCCTTGCCACGCAAGTTCCCTTTCACCCGAGCTACATTGACAAACCACCAGGTATTGCCACTTCCCCGGCTCAAGCTTGATCCGTTTTCTGACGTTCTACAGACGGCCAGATCTACCTCCTCTTTATCCCAGGTGGCCTCAACTTTCCGCTAGACGGCATTCGTTGGATGGAGCACGAGCAGCGTTATGTTATACCCCTTCAGGGAGGACGTGTACGTGACGGTGCCACCGTCCGAGTTTGAATCTTCGTACTCACACGTTCTATCTATAGGAACTTGAAGTCTTCGAGGCGCGTCACGGCTTCATACCTCTCGCAGGGGAGATGGTCGCTTCGCGCGTCCGCAGGCGGTATCGTCTCCTGAAGGGGGGCCACCCATTCCTCGTCCTCGTCCACTATTCGCGCGGGCAACAGATACGTCAGTCCTCTTCTCTCCAGTTTCTTATCCCCATTTCGTTCATGCCAAGCGGCTCACCCACCTTTTGTGCAACATTCAGCGATTCCACCTGCTTTGCATGGACAGCCAGTTCGACAGTACCCGCTGCGCCAGCACAACGAGCCGGCCGTGTTCGTTCTTGGCGAGAAACAAGGGCAACGCGTGCCACCTTCAGGTCCCGTTGGGGGCATGCCGCCGAACGTGGGTGTGGGTGTAGGCGCGGGAGGAATGGGCGTCGGCGTTGGTGTCGGTGGGCGGCCAGACGCACAGGCGATGCTCGCCCAGCAAAGTCGCGAGATGGAAGCGCTCGAGCGGCGTAGCCAACGCGAGCGCAGCGCCAGCATGAACCCCGGGCAGGTGTGTCGTGTTGTCTCAACAACCAAGGGTATCTTCCTTTGCGTTCTGATCCATTCCGTCACCCCGCTTTGTTTCTTTTTTTTTATCAGAGGCAACCGCAACCCCCGCCGCGGCTTGACGAAGAGGACTCGGTGGAAGAGCTCGAGCACATATCGACTCGGACCCTCGCGCTGACGCGCTACAGGCGGAATCACGAACTCATGAACGAGGTTTTCATACACGCGGCCTTCGGTCAGTTATCATTTACCTCAAAGTCTCAGAGTCCGCTGGTGCGCGCCCCTTCGGGCTTCTTACTCACGCGTTGTGGACCGTAGGAGAAAAACACCGACCGAATCCGCCCGCGCCGTATTCTATTTTCGACAAGGTAGAGCTGGAAAACCGCGTGGTACGTCGCTGTTTGTTTGGATATGCGGCGATGTGGTCTGACGTGGGGTCCTGCAGGGTGTTCTGAACAAAGAGATTGAAGAGCTTCAAGCCAAGTCAGCCGCGCGGCGGGCTGCACGCGATAGGGATCAGGGTGCGGACATGAGCGTCGACGAGATCGGTGTTGTACCAAGCGTGGTCGTGACTTGACCAGGCAACTCTCACCCTTATCACTGTGTAAAGTTATTTTGCAGACCTCTGCGATGTTATCTATGATGAGGCAGCATTGGCTCGTGTACGTCTAGTACTCCAGGTTGATAAGTGCTGTCCGAATGCTGCTTTTCTTATCGGACTTCCAAGAACACTTCGCTTATGATCAACACATATTCCTGTGGGACTCTACTGCATTGTCCGTCTCACGCCTAACAGAGTCATATAACGAGGTCGCCCAACACCAATCCAACACAGCTTATTCCCTACGTTCTTGACAGCACTTTGCCGGTTGCAGCCGGCGACGAAAGACAGGGATATGGCCTGGGGGATGGTACAGTCACAGAGGCTGGTGTGAGGGGCGCTTATCTCCGCGGGGGAGGCATGATGAGGTCGCATCGTTTCGCATTATCTATTCTGCCTACCTATCAATTACGACGACGACGCAGTACTGTTACACCTACTGGTGGCTGTGGGACGTTGTCATATCCGCAGACAGCTGATTCAGTTCCTTTGGAATGCTGCAGTCGATCCTATCCCCCCCTTCCCTCGCAGCCAGCCGCAGTTGATGTCGAGACCTTTGCCCTCCTGGACCACGCCTTCAGTCGTGTTGGCCGTTCACCATGGAAAGGAATACGATGCCACGAACGCGGCAGGGTGACGTGATTTTATACTTTCTCCGACCACCGACCTTCCTGATACAGAAGGCCGTGTGGTATTGTATGGTATATATACACCTCTCCCCGTCTTGGCTTAATTCTTCAAGTGATGCGCGATTGGAGGGACTGGGAGGTGTTGAACTGTTGGCCGAATTGTGTTTTTTTTATGTCAAACGAGCGTTCCTCCCACACGCCCCGCTCTCCCGTGACTGCAGCTACCATTCCCCATTCCCCATCCTCATCTTCTCTCGAGGCGCAAAACACACGTGCAGGACTCCTCCATCTTCACATCTTCACCTTGCGCCCGTCGATGCTGCTGTAATATCCCCATATAAATGGGCTGACACCCAAACCCCACCGTCCAAATCCCGCGTAGAGTAAAAACGCAAACGCTCTTAACCCAATGTCGCGCGACCGACCAGATCGTGGAAACGTTCGCACCTCCATACGCGGTCCAGGACGCGGCAACGCGAGTCCCAGGCCGGACTTTGGCAATTCCCCTGGAACAAGAGGAGGCGGCACCCCAACCAGGGCCAACATCAAGGAAGGCCTGGACGCGTCCAGGATCATCGAGACGATCACCCCGCCTGCGCGTCTCTCCGCACCCGAACACATCCCGATCGAGAATACGCGCTATGTCGCGTCGTACAATTGGGTCGAGGGCGAGGAACCAACGATCGTTGTTCCAGGTACGAGTGTCCCTCCTGAGATCGCACGCTCGGATGGACGAACACCATCGGATTGTATGCAGGTTCGCCGGGTGTGTGGACTGGGCGCGAGCTCCCGTTCGTCTTGTAAGACAAGGGCTACCACTTTCTCGACCAGGGAGGGACCCGTATGTCCCAATATCCGATGCTTCCGCTCTTCGCTGCTGCGGATGCGATCCACGACAAGGAGGCACCTGTCGACTGGCCAGCTGTGGACGTCATCACGAACCGCAACGGCCTGCGCAAGCTCCTGCGCTGGCTCAACCCGTCCAGAGGCCAGAGGGTGTGCGACTTTCGGATCGATGTGGAACTCGTGGGCTCGAAGACCATTGTTCTGAGCCGTTGGGACGATGGGCCCCGCGAATTGCCCAGCGGGCGGAACTTTGGGTTCGCCTTTGAGGCCGCAATGTGTCGCGCTGCACCGGGATGTCCCATCTCGGACCATCATCGGATTATCACATATGTGCGTTGCCATTCACACGCACATAGGAAGCTTGAACGTGTTTACGATTCTTGGGGAGGACAGGATATGGTAGATATGAAAATGGTCGTCCACTTCGAGGTCGACGCTTGCCTACCTACCGAAGCCCCTGACACTACGCTCGCCGCGGAGATGGGCCCTACACCGGCTGTCGACAACCTGGCAGACGCACTCGGAAGCATCACCCTATCTTCTGCTGCGTCGTCGTCGTCACCGCTAGCAACTATACATGTTCGTCGCGCGGGTACACATATCCCCCAAGACGCACTGCTCGAACTAGCTCCGCGCAAGGCATCCTCCGTCAAATATTTGGACTGGAACGAACTCTACCCACAACTCGCGCTCGCACAGGTTCCGACACTGCGTCTCGGCGTGCACGAGCGCAGCACATTCACGGAGCTGCACGAATGGCAAATCATCGGCACTGGCGCTGCCACTGGTACGAGTGTAAGTGCTAGTTCGCCGCCGGATCTCACTGCGCAGCGGCGCGGGACCGCGGCGCAGATCGTGCGGCTTGCGCATGTGCTGGAGAAAGTACAGGAACTCGCGATTTCGCGCGGGCCTGGGCCCGCGGGGTGCTTCAGTCTCGTGTGCGAAAACGGGGAGCTGCACGCTTATGCGCGTCCTGGCGCGAGGAGCTGCTTGCCGTCGGACGTGAAGACGCGATTTGATCGCGCTGGAATGGGCGCGAGCTTGGGTACTTGAATTTCGGAAGAAGTGGCCGTAGTTGAAGTCATCTTCGTTGGTAATAAGCACGGCTTCTCGTAAGAGCATTGAGAGCATTGTCGTAGGACCATAGTAGTGTATCAGGTCAGAGATAGAGAAACGTCTCATTGTGCCTGCGTAGGCTCTTTATAGACTGTACGAATAACAAGAACCAAAGGCGATGCATCATCTCTGGCAGTAGTTGTGCATACCACCGCAGCAAGTGGGCTGCGCGCAACTATCTCGGAAAATCCCCTGTGCTCTGCCTGTCTATCGATATCGATACAGTAGTATTTTACTTTACTGCTGGTATACGTACGATACTGCGTTCGCCCCCGTGTTGAACGCTGTCATCCGCAGCTAGTTATTTCACTTCGAATATTGCCGCCGTCCACCCTCCCTCCCCTACGTCCGCAGCGAGCCGCAGCCGATACTACGCTCCCCTTCATCCCATCGATACACGCCCCGTTCTGCGCTCTCCGTTCGGGTGTTCACGTATTGGTAAATGGAAGGGAAGACGACGGCCACGAGCGCGGCAGACCGAATTCCTCGATTGCAGCATGTGCGAGGGCGGGCCGCCCTATCTTGGTCCTCACCCTTCTCCATATCAGCTGAAATAGCCCAGCCGGTGGGCCCGCGCAATATGTCTCGCCGTCTTGGGTTCAACTTCCTGAAGTGATGCGCGATTGGAGGCGTTTTCAATTGTTTTTTTTTTATGTCAAACGAATGCCCTTTCCAGCACGCACGAGGACGACCACTCCAGTCAACCCGTTCTCGTTCTCCTGCGGCCGCAGCTATCGCCCCCTTCTCTCAACACGCCAAAAAACACGTACAACTGCGCACCTCTTCTTCATCCTGCGTCCAGTCGATCGATACTACCGTATATCTTCATGCCACCCGTATAAATGGGACTGGCGTTCGTGATCCATCCACCATTCAACTCCCCCCAGAGTAAAACACAATCATCAGCTTTCAACCCAATGTCACGCACTCGCGGAACCTTTTCACCCTTCACACGCGGCAACGCGAGTCCCAGGCCAGACTTTGGGAACAGGTACTACGTCCGTGGTGGCGGCAACAATCCCCGTGGAACAAGAGGAGGCGGATCCTTCAACCGGTCTACATCCGGCAACTTTCCTCCTGAGGCCGACATCAAGGAAGGTCTTGACACGTCCAGAATCATCGAGACGATCCCCTCGCCTGTGACTGCCCGTCTGTCCGCACCCGAGCACATCCCGATCGAGAACACGCGCTATGTCGCGTCGTACAATTGGGTCCCTAAGGAGGAGCCTACGATCGTCGTTCCAGGTACGGGTTTTCCCCCCACTTGACATCGCCCACACTCAGACGGGACGAACATCATCGTATTTCCACGCAGGTTCACCGGCTGTGTGGACTGGCCGAGACGTCCCGTTCACCCTTCAGCCCGACGACGGCTCCAACTTTGTCGACCAGAATACGGCCCGTATGTCCCGATATCCGCTGCTTCCTCTCTTCGCCGCCGCAGATGCGATACATGACAAGAAGGCGCCGCCTGTCGACTGGCCTGCTGTGGACGTCGTCACGGACCGTAACGGCCTGCGCAAGCTCTTGCGCTGGCTCAGTCCGTCGGAAGGCAAAGAGGTCCGCGACTTTCGGATCGATGTCGAGCTCGTTGGCTCGAAGACTATCATCTTGAGCCGTTGGGACGGCCGAACGCGCGAGCCACCCTCCGGACGGAGCTTTGGTTTCGCCTTTGAGGCCGCGACGTCGCGCGCAGCGCCGGGATGTCCAATCTCGGGTCATCATCGGGCGATCACATACGTGCGTTGCCATTCTCACTCGTTATACGATTCGAACGTGCTCAACACATTTTGGGGATGGTAGGACATGTTGGATATGAAAATGATCGTCCGATTCGAGGTCGACTCGTGCCTACCCACCGACAAAAGTGATACGAAACGCTCCGCGAAGGAGCCCGTGCCAGCCGTCGACGACCTGGCAGATGCGCTCGGGAGCATAAGCTTATCTTCTTCTACTGCTGCGTCGGAGTCGACTTCGCCGTCATCGTCGCCAACAGCTATCAACATCCTCCACGCGGGCACGCAAGTCCCGCAAGACGCGCTGCTCGAGGTGGCCTCGCGCTCGACGTTCTTCATCAACCAGCTGGACTGGAACGAACTCTACCCTCAACTCGCGCTCTCGCAGACGCCCGGACTGCGCCTCGGCGTGCACGAGCGCGGCAAGTTCACGGAACTGCGCGAATTGCAAGTCATCGGTGGTGCGGACACCGACGCCGACGCCGGCCCCGGTGCCAGCGACAGCGACAGCCCTGGCGACGGTGGTGATGCAGCAAGTTGGCCGCCGAACCTCCCCGCTCAGCGCCGCGAGACGGCCGCGCAGGTTGTCCGGCTTGCGCGCGTGCTGGAAGACGTGCAGGAGCTCGCGATTTCGCGTGGGCCTGGGCCTGCGGGGTGTTTCAGTCTCGTGTGCGAGAACGGGCAGTTGCGCGTTTATGGACGGAAGGGCGCGAGGAGCTGCTTGCCGTCGGACGTGAGAGCGCGGTTCTCTAGCGCCGGAGCGTGAGCGGATGTAGACGCTTGAGTGGTGAATACACGATTTTAATGTTTGCGAGGCGAAACAGATCGTACGATGGTACTGTACTATATTTTTGTTGACGGTTACAACATCCAATGTGTCGTTGAATTGCAGTTGCACGCGTGTTTGCGGACTTTGTTCGGTTCGGTACGGTATCGTACTGTATTCGCTCCTGTAAAAAGAAAAGTGTTGCATGTGGTGTGATGTGTTGTATTGCCGTGGAAGTTATTGTCGTTGATGCAACGTTGTTGCATTGATGGCTCGGTTGCATGGCTCGGTCGCATTCAATTGTCGCAATTATAGACCCATACAACATTGGAACTGTATTGACGTAAATCAAGGGTATGCGTGTACTTCTCTGATAAATTTCTCTTGGTGACCTTGTACAGTTATGGTATCATCCTCAACCCCGCACGTGAATGGGGGACGTATTGATGCTGATTGTATTTACAATTCAAATGCATGCTCCGAGACTTTCTTCTCCCTTGATGTCTTTTTGCCTTTCTGGCTTGTTTTGGGCTCCTTCGTCCGACGAGATCGGGGCTCCATCGTCGTTACTTCGGGGACTTCGGATGCAACGCTGTACGACGACACAGCGCAAGGCAAAAGCTCGGAGAAATCACGGAGAATAGAATGTAATTGTAAAGAGGGCGGATGCAGTATATACATGCATGGCACAGTACAGCAAAATAAGGGTGCGCGCCGATGAGGACGGTGAATGAGAATGAGATCAAACGAGATCGAAGAGCAGGTGCGAGTTGAGCCATAGGCGTTATTACTGCGCAGTTGCGTGCCCGGATCATGAGTGTACAGTGGCACACTTCGGCTCACTTATCTGCTCTCTCTTTAGGCGATGTCATTCGCAACTGGAGACCAATGCAATGCTCCGCGAAAATAGGTTCCGTCCGCCCCATGGAAACCTTAGGCCAAGGAGAGAACAACGTTGAAGGGAAGCGGAGGCGTTCCGAGAGACCCATCTACCGTGATGGGGCCGCAGGGCATTGCCGTAGGACCAAACTACTGGCACTAGTGTATCATCAAGAGACGTTTTCTGATGGCTTCAAGAGCACGGCCCACAGTAGGGTGGCTTCTCTCCTTGGCCCTGCCTCCTGTGCCTGTATAAGCCGTTTACAGTGTAGTAAGTCTTGAATGACAGCAATCCGGTTTTGGAAGATCTCGGAGGGGAGGCAACGTTTGTCTAGGTTGACTGGGTCCATGGGTTTAATGGACGTGATAATGAGGGACAAGGACTGTGAGTTGGCATTGGCGTAATAATTATTATATGATCAATACCGCCGAGGACTTCACACACATCTATCGTGTCGTGTCGTCGTTCATCAAGTCGAGGACCGAGCCACAGTAAAAGCTGTAAGCACTGGAAAATTTGGGTCTAGAATCTCGGGCTTGCCCCGGAATGGGTGTCGGCTACTGAACTCGTAGCCTGGGGGACTGCGAACCCCGGGCCCGACTGTAGCGACAGAATGGAAGCGAGGTGAGGAAATCGAAGGAGAGATTCGGACGGATCTAGTGCACGTGGCCCGATGTTGCGAGGAAGGGGTAGGGGGAAGGAAGGGAATCAAAGGGAGAG
>Ga0307510_10000830_pt1 | contig 32253 bp, 24 predicted proteins | sample 12_EM_MG_FD_207224 | JGI IMG/M metagenome (GOLD analysis project Ga0307510, IMG submission 207224) | Populus trichocarpa ectomycorrhiza microbial communities from riparian zone in the Pacific Northwest, United States - 12_EM | ecosystem: Host-associated > Plants > Roots > Unclassified | place... | reverse complement strand
TAAAGACTATCTTTTTTTAAAAAAAAAAACTCTTATACCAAAATTGAATTGAAAAAGTACTGAGGGATCAAATAGATATAACATGTAAAATTTGAGGACTAAAATGATTTTTTTGCAAGAACATTGAAAACATCAGCCATTTATGATGCTTTTTTTATTTTGATCATTTATCTTTTAATTTTATCTTTAATTAATAATTTCAATTCAATTGTCCTGTAATTTTGTCTAAAAGGATGCAATTATGCAAAAAAAAAAATAATAACAAAGGTTTAAGGATCAAAATAAAAAATTAATAAATTTTTAAACAATGAGTTTACAATAAAATATAAGAGAGTGAAACGTTCACAATAATTTTCTATAATATCCATTTAAGAAACCATTCCATTTTTTCCAAACTTCCGCACAGTGCCAGAGCTAGAAAGTTGAAGATTATATCCATAACAAGAAAATAATTCAAAATAATGTTAAATAGGAAACACAACTGTATTTTTTTTTAAATAATGTATTCACCATGCTCTGTAGCAGATTAATATATATATTTTTTAAAATACAAAAATAATATTACGAGTATAAAGAATATTTTAAAATATTATGATTGAATATAAAATTTAAAAACTTTAGGAACCAAATATATACATAAACTGAAACTATAAGGATCAAAATGATTTTTTCCATGCCTTTTGAATAGTGGGCTCTATTTTTTTTTTATTATTTAGGTTATTAATCTTTCAATCCTTTAAGCTGTCACCTTATATTCTATTTTGCAAAAGTATTCTTTAATTTGTTTTTAGATATGTTGCGTGCACAGTTATTGCAAAGAGAAGGAAATTCCAACGCATAAACAATGCTAAATTAGCTGAGATGATGAAATTAAAAAAAAAAAAAAAAACAAACAATGACAATGTTCCTTAAATAGTATGTTGTTTTGTGGGTAACTGTACAATTAGCTGCAATGAAATAGCATGTTGTTTTAGTTTTATTATTATTATTATTATTATTAATGTGGATATTCGGACCAGTTTGAGCATACCTCGACTAATTCTACGGGCTCTGAAGTTAACGACCATATAAACCTCCAGTGACCATGAGGTTTGTAAGACTCAAACTAGTGATATCTAGGAAGCAAACTTAAAGTCTGACCAGTTGAGCTACACCCCTCAGGGTTGTTGTTTTAGTTTTTTAGTTGCAATTATAACTTAGTACCTATTATAATGTATTAAAATAAATAAATTAATCCTTATAATTTTAGAAATCATAAATTTAATCCTTGTGTTCTTAAATTCATCAAGGAATTAATTATTTCTGTCTATTTTATAATTGTTTTTAATTTATTTTTTAAATACATAAAAAGTAAATAATATGAAAATATTGATGATTAAAGGATGTATTTTTTCTTAAAAATATACCAATCTAAGAAAAAACTATTATTTTTTATATAATAGAAATTTAATTAATTTGTTTTGATAAGTTATAATAAACACATTTATATGAGTCATGAGTATCATTATTCCGAAGATTGTAATGGGAATTAAATTTAATTTTATTAGGTGCCAAGTGGCAACAAGTAGCCGTCCCCAGTCATCATAAAGGAGGAAAAAAAAACACAAACACAAAAACATAAAAAGAGAACATATTGTAGATCGCCAAGCAAACATAGGGAGTGCCGATACGTGTCTGGCTTCTCCGCCCGGATGTGCCTTAGGTTTCCTCTATATCATCCCCTCCACTCCTACTTTTCTCTTCTACCCATCACGATCACGATCAATACCTCTTCTCCTGCTTCACTACTTCTCTCCCACTTTTACTCTTTTTGTCTCTTCTTCTTCTTTCTTCATGGCTCCTCCTGCTGCCATGGAAGAAACTGCACCAACTATTAACCTTCTCTCCAATATTAATGATGGTAATAATGCTGCTTCACAGATATCTAGAGTCACTGTTGTTGGCAGTGGCAATTGGGGTAGTGTTGCCGCTAAGCTCATTGCTTCTAACACCCTCAAGCTTGCTTCTTTTCATGGTATGGCATAGACTTTTATATATATGCTTCTTATACATGGTTGGTCTGTTTGATGGAAAGAAATACTGTTTTCTTTTTCTCTTTGTTTTTTTGTTTGTTTGTGGAAGGTTATGCACCATGAGTTAGCCATTAATTTTTTTTAGTTACTTTATTTGTGTCAATGATCATGACATTCATTTTTCTTGTAATTAATCTATGCTATACATAACAACAATGTATTTGGTTGTTAAGAGACTAGGAGAAAGGATTGGAAGGGTATGATTTTAAATGATTTCAATATGATTTTTTTTTCTTATTGGAACTCAGATGAAGTGAGGATGTGGGTGTTTGAGGAGACATTGCCAACTGGTCAGAAGCTCACCGAGGTCATCAATCAAACCAATGTAAGAATCTGATGATCGCCTCCGCTGCATTTTGACTATGTGCAGTTGTGCACCATATTCTCCATTGTAATCCTTGTGTTTTCTTGAATAGGAAAACGTAAAATATCTCCCTGGCATAAAGCTTGGCAAAAACGTAGTTGCGGACCCTGACCTTGATAATGCAGGTAATCAATTTCTTGCTTTCCTCAGGTTTGTATATTACACGTTGTTGTTGGATATTTGTTCACCATTTTTTAAGATTTAATCAATGGACGAATTATACAGTGCGGGATGCAAACATGTTGGTATTTGTGACCCCACATCAATTCATGGACGGTATATGCAAGAGACTTGTCGGAAAGCTAAAGGAAGATGTGGTGGCTATTTCACTCATCAAAGGCATGGAGGTCAAGATGGAAGGTCCACACATGATTTCCACTCTCATCTCTGAGCAGCTCAGGGTTAATTGTTGTGTGCTGATGGGAGCAAACATTGCAAATGAGGTTATTTATCAATTTTTTGAACCTTTTCAGAGGATTCGATGTGCTTTCACTGTTTATTTTCTAAATAATTGGAGGCTGCTTGGTACAGATTGCTGTCGAGAAGTTCAGTGAAGCAACAGTTGGATACAGAGAAAACAGAGAAGTTGCAGAAAAATGGGTTCGGTTATTTAGTACCCCTTATTTCGTGGTCACACCTGTGAGTAATTAATTTTGTGATTTCTGCCAGTTTTATAGAGGCAGGTTATTGCTATAGTAAATCCTGCTAGGACTATTAATCAGCATAGTCACCAAACTATCCTAGTACGTGTAGGGATTATTTGATACATAAAACTGAAATTGAAAATCACTTTGTTCTCATCTTTTGGTGCTATATGAATGTGTAGGTTCAAGATGTGGAGGGAGTTGAACTGTGTGGGACTTTGAAGAATGTTGTGGCTTTAGCAGCAGGTTTGTTGAACATATTCCTTTTTCTGTTTAATTTGTGTTTAATTTATTCATTTTTTTATTTATGAATGATACAACAGGTTTTGTGGACGGTCTGGAAATGGGAAATAACACGAAGGTACGTCCAAACAATTTTCTTAAGGTTAAACTTCCATAATTTTGTCTTCCTTTTCACCTTGACTGTTGATACCTAAACTAGGCTGCGATAATGAGAATTGGTCTAAGGGAGATGAGAGCCTTTTCCAAATTACTGTTTTCCTCTGTTAAGGACAGCACATTCTTTGAAAGCTGCGGTGTAGCTGATCTCATCACAACATGCTGTAAGCAAGCATATTGATTTATTCAATTATTTTCTAGTATAATTTATCTCTGATAATAATTGTACCATCTGTGGCAGTGGGAGGAAGAAACAGGAGAGTTGCAGAGGCTTTTGCTAAGAATGGAGGAAAAAGGTTAATGTTTGCTACTTGGTGCATAAAAATTTGTGGAATGTTCAGGTATTTAATCTTATTCATGCTGATTCTCATCTGCAGGTCTTTTGATGAGCTTGAAGCAGAGATGTTGCAGGGCCAAAAGTTACAGGTAGATAACAAAGATAGTTATTAGAAACGGTTGCAAGATCATTTTCTTAGTAAATATGTGGAAATAAGCTGAAATGGTTCATTTATATGGAGACGGGGGCTTTAGGATCCGTCTCAACCTTCCCCATCTGTTATCACACAGATCTGCCACCAATACAATAGATCAAATAAACACTTTTTAATCCTGTAATTTGTGATTAGAATCAACTGCATAATGGCCCATTTTTTATACACGCACTGAATTGCAAAATATGAGAAGTCTTTTAAGTTCTTGAGCACATTCGACAACTCAAATGGAAATGGCTTACTCTCATATTTGATTGCTTGAAAGGCATATGTATTCCTAGTACTAAGCAAAAAAGTGTAGTTGTGTAGTTTTTCGGACACTTTGAAAATCAAAGTTATCACAGCCCAGTATTATGGTGATTGTGATTGCGTTGCCAAACATCTAACAAATTTTCTTCTCTTGAGTGAAGGGTGTCTCAACTGCAAGAGAAGTTTATGAAGTTTTAAGGCACCGTGGATGGCTAGAGCTCTTTCCACTTTTTGCAACAGTACATGAGATCTCCGCTGGACGTCTTCCACCATCAGCTATAGTAGAATATAGCGAGCACAAGCCTAACTGCTCCCTGGTAGAAGGCTCTGCTCAATACTTTTAACTCTTTCTGAGCACGAGACTAATGTATTTTACTGTTTCAGGTGTAAAAGTTATAGGTGCTTTACTCAATTGTGCATCATGCACAGTACGAGAAGGCCAGGTGGAATTTGAAGTTTGGTTTGCTAGTTCATGCAAAATTTGCATTTTATCACGACAAGATGCTTTGCAGGGCTAAATTGCTGCATGGCATGAAGTGTCAGTGTTCAAGTTGAAGGCTGTTAAAATTAACACTTCTTCGAGAAGCTGATGATACAAGTAGAGTCGTTTTCACCCATGAATCCAGCATTGAAAGTGTTTTCATGTTTTGTTTAGTAGATACCTATTATAAATCCAAATGTTTGAAGTACAATAAAGGAGGTCTTTCGCTTATGACTCAATTCTTTTTGTTCAAACTAAAATATGATGAATGAAATGAATCGTGTCTCTTGAACCTCATCTGAGGTCTCAAATCAAGAAGCAGCAGCAGCAGCAGCAGCGCAAACGAATGGTTCCAATACAGTCCTTCAGAATTCAATACCTTCAGGACGATAGCCGTCCAGACTATTGAGGTTATCTTTTCTTGCAGGGAGCTAGGTGAATAGAATTCTTTCTGCAACCCCTACGGAAGAAAAGGAGATTCATATCACCCAAGATAAGATATGCTTTCTAATTTTGCTCCAGAAAACCAAGATAGACCTTGCTTCATCCATTGATAACTTGCTAACGAACCCACTAAATGAAAAATCTTTCTTTCCAAGCGCGAGTTCTCTACAGATGAGCCCGCTGGTGAAAACTGCTGTTGTTGCACGAGCATAACACTGCACAATCTTTCATTCTTCTAGTCCAACATGGAAAATCATATTTGTCGTCATGTATACCTTTGAAATGAAATATTAAAGACATTGCTATGGCCATTTATAGTAAAATCACTATAACACCAAATTAACCCTTTTCTCATTTCATGCCATCGTTGTTATACAGACAAAGCAAGCCAACTACACGGCCATAAAACCATATAAATTAGAGAGAAAAAACAAACAAAGTGCCCACAACATTTTTTTTTCTTTTTTTGAAAAAAAGTAATAGGAGTAAAAAATGGGCTGTGACAAAAACGATGTTATTTTAGTGTGAATAGAGTCTTCTTCTTTCCTTTTTCTCAGCTGAACCGCCATTTCATTGCCAATAATCATGGCACTCTATCTCCTCTCCTATACTCTATAACACTTCCAAAACACCACCTCTCATTTCCTTCACATCCCCTCTCTTACCACCGCCCATCCTCTTGTCAAAAATATCCTTGAAACAACGACAAAAGAAGGCTAAAGTAGACAACTCCATCGTGCAAGTTCCAAGAAGAAGTTGATATTTATGATTGGGATTCATCCCAAAGGACTTATCAAGCCACCACCCAGGGGAGGTTCTAAAAGCTTTTCCACTTGTATAAATAGAGGAGCAAGAAGAAAAAATGAGGGACCTTGGAGTTAGAGAGAGAAAGTGGCTGAGAGAGAAAAAAGAGAGAGAAAAGAGTTTTGAGCTTTGGAAAATGAGTGTTGTTTATAGCTACGAGGCAAAAGATAAGAAAATAAGAAGAAAAATAAAAACATTTTGGTTAAACTTGGTTTTAACGACTAAGTTGATGAGTATTCGAGTTTTAGGAATTTATAGTAGATCCACCATAATGATTTTTTACTAAAATATAAAAATAATAATAAGAAAAATCTTTTAGCGGTGAAAGTCTTAATTTATGATTTGATATTAACTCACACAAATATTGATCGATAATAAATAACTCACGAATAACTTTAAAAAATATTTGGACAATTAATGACATGTATAAAATAAATTCAAAGAAAATATATAGTTAAAGTAACCTTTCATTTTAAAAAATGCGACAAGGGTGATTTCTATCTTCCTTTACGCATAATCAATTTCTTAATTGAATATTTAGAATCAGTGTATATTTTAGAATTTTTAGTCTTCATAAAGAACTAGGTGGCAACTTTGATATGATATTTTATTTTTTTCCTCAAAGACCACCCCAAAGCTTCGTGCTCGAGTTGCGAATAGCGTTATATAACCTCAAATAACCCTAAAATTGGTTCAAAAACCCAAAGTCAATCCAAATCCAAAAATATTATCTAGCTCATATCTACAATCTTTAATGATATAAATGCTTAGTGCTTCCCTAATCAAATAGAATTGTTGACACAAAGATCAACTATTTTGGTGATTAAAATCTCTCTGTTAACACAAGCTTCTTAACCATAACTTTCTTTCTCTACACAAAGATCAACTATTTTGTTTATGAAATCTCTCTTTTCGTATAAGCACATAATCCTAATTACTTGGTTAAAAAATAACCCTTTTCGATCTTTATTAGCTTTGAATGCATAGTGTTCATTCTTTTTTTTTTTTTTTTTTGTATTTTACCCCTCACATTCTCCTGGAGAGCCTTTACTACTTATGCATTTCTATTGCCATCAAGACTAACTATTTCATCAATAGATAAAGAAAACAAATCTAAATGAGTCAAAGGATTAAAGATAGGCAATTTCTAAAGAAAAATAATCAGTAGTAAAATATACACTCCTATTATAAGCAAATTCAATAAATGATAGACAATCTTCTTGATTTTTCAAACTTTTTTGAATGATAGTTTTTAACAATATAGTTAAAGTTCTATTATCTACTCCAGTTTGACCATCTATTTGTAAATGACAAGTAGTAGAAAATAACAATTTTATTCCTAATTTCTCCCACAAAACCTTTCAACAATAGCTAAGAAATGTAACATTATAGTCAGACACAATGCTCTTAGGTACCCCACGGAGCCAAATTATCTTAGTTAAAGGTGTAGCTAGAATACTAAAATATTTAATAAACCTCCTATATAAACTAGTCAAACCATGAAAACTTTCTACCCAAGTGTTTGACTTAGGTGTAGGCGATTCTTAGATAACCCTAACATTTTCTCTCATCCATCTCAATACCTTTTGCATTAACAACATATCCAAGAAATACAATTTTTCCATACAAAAGTCACAACTTTTCAAATTAGCATATAAACATTCTTTTTGTAGAACAATCAATACTGATGCAACCATATTATTTGTTAGTTTTGAAATTTATTCAACGAAGTCTTTACTTGATTGTTTCTAGGTCTAGAATTGTAATCCCCTACATTAATTACATTCTAGTCCTTAATTTCTAAAACTTATTTACAATCAAGTCATACTTGATTAATCATCTCATTTTAATGTCTAACTAATGACTCTTATGTGTGTGACCTATTAGGTTTCTTAATAAGTTGACCCAAAATAAATTATAATCCTTAATAAAATAGGATTAAATAAATTAAACAATTTAATTTATTATCATTTCAATAATTGATTGATTTATATTTCAAGATAAAGTACAATATATAGCAACCTGTCATGATCCCTTAAATATTAAGAAAGTCATAGGTGGTTTGACTTAATCTTTCCATGACTAGGGAGATGAATCTTCTCCTGATTACTTTCATATAGTTTATGTTATACCCAATATCTTTTTATTTTTTACCCTTGTTAGAATAATGTGTGGTCAAGATAAAAGCATAATACTCCCTATATAGGATAACTTAGTGATCTCAAGTCTAAGGATCGCTTACACAACTATCACGTGAGCGTTTTCATATAAATAAGTGATCTTTTCATATAGAATTCTCTTGCGACTCAGTTTAGTATACATGTCATCTGACAAGAACTTGTATATTAGTTATAGGTATTTCTTATAACATCCTAACTTTCAGTGCAATATTTAACTATACATATACAATGAAATTAGGGTCATTTTTTTTTCTATTTATGTTATTTATTTTACTAAAATTTCAGCAGAGTTTTTTTTGTATATGTACCATACCAAGTTATCGACCACTTCAAACATAATACAACCCACTCCTCCATAATATTTGTCCAACCATCCCGTATTTTATCCCACATCAACATTCATTAATACAAGAAAGAAATAATACAAGTACAATAAGACATACAAGTATAAGAAGTAATTTATAAAGCATACAAGAAGTATAAAAAGAAAGAAATAATACATATTGCAAGTACATTAGATGCAAAATGCTAACGTCCATAAGGTTACAAAAGATTAATTACAAAAAGTAAAAAATCTCATTACGTATTACAACATTATACATATTGTAAAAGTCTAATCCTAATAGTTATGTCAACCCTGTCCTATTGTGTATGATGGTCCTGCACAGATATACATCAAGGATAAATAATTTAGTAGTATAAGTTATAAAGTGACTCCTATCATACGTAAACAATTCAAACAACTCAAAATATCATTAATTCTTATATTACAATTGTTCAGGGTTTCTAGAATTAACAATTATAATACTAACAATTTATAAAGTTTCATCTTCACCATTACTTACTCATGCAAAGTTCCATTAATGATAGGGGATTCCATTCAACAATGGAAACAACAAAAAATTGCTTCCTTTAAAAAATAAAAGCAACAAATCATTAGTTACCATTCATCATAGGTATCAACATAACAGTGGTTTCCATTCCACGATGGAAATAACAAACAGTGGCTTTAATTCAACAATGGAAGCAACAAATCATTAGCTACCATTCATCATAGATAGCAATATAACAATTGTAAACTTTGGGTTAATAAGGAAGAAAAGAAAAAAAGAAGAAAAAAAGTAACATTAAGAAATAAGTGGAGATTAATATGAATTAAGTTTAAAAAAAAAGAATGTAAATGAAAATACCATGTTCTAGAAAGAAAGAAATATCCAAGAATTGTATTGAATGTTAGTATGGAAACATAAAGAATTTATCCCTATAAAAGCACACAAAAACATTGAAGTACAAGTTAGGATACAACCAAACATGTCCTAGGGTTAATTAGGAGGGCGTATAAATACCTTGAGTCGAAAAAGCATGACCCCTTCCCCTCCCCATTAGGGCTGACCAGAACTCAACATCAAACCTTCTATTTTCTTGAAATTTTCAACATTAAAACTCTTACATGTCACTAAAAAATGATGTTTGAATGAGTTATAAATGAGTATGAGGGTGAAAACAACCATTTAGAGGTGTAGGAAGAGAGAGAGAGAGAGATTCGGTTAAGGAAGAAGCAATTTGGAAGAGAACTAAGCTAAAATGAAAAGGAAGAAGAAATTATTAAAGAACACTCTCAAATCGTGTTCAAATTCATGTGGTAAGGAATTTTCTTGTTTTCATCCTTATCTTGTATGAATATATTATTGGAAGGGATGACACCCCAAGCATGAAGCCCTAGGGTTTCCTATCTACTGATTATTAGAACCTAATGAAACAAGTAGAAGATATATTAGATGGGAATAAATGATTTAAAGGTTGGAAGAATGCATGGAAGATATTTCTTTAATTTCAAAACTTATGAATTCAAGTATGGACAATTTTAACATTTTGATTCCAATTACTATTAGGATAGGAAACCAATAGAATTTATAGTACCAATTGTAGGTAAAAGTGTTACCTTTCAACTAAAACAAATTTTCCTTTATTTGGAGTTATGGAACTCCCGATATGAACAAAATACAAAAGAGTGACTAGACTGGAAACTACCGGATATAATTTTTGTTCGACTTCTAATTAGGTTTGCGATTTGGTATTGATACATTTTGATATATGTTCCTTCATGTGTATTATGAATAAATGTGTTAAAGTTTAATTGGAACAAGTTTCCTTTTATTTGGATTTATGGAACCCCGAATATAAATAAAGTACTAAAAGGTGACCGGACTAGAAACTACTAGACAAAATTGGTGTTCAAATTCTAATTAGGTTTGAGATTTGATATTGATAACTTTTGATATATGTTCCTTTATGAATATTATGAATAATTGTGTTAAATTTTTATTGGAACAATTTTTCTGTTATTTGGAATTATGGGACTCCAGTTATGAATAAAATACTAAAAGGTGACAGATTGGGAACTACTTGGCAGAATTGTCGTTCGAGTTCTAATTAGGTTTGGCATTTGATATTGATAAATTTTGATATGTATTCCTTCATGCATATTGTGAATAAATGTGTTAATGCTCAATTGGAACAAGTTTCCTTTGTATTTGGATTTATGATACTCCAGATATGAACAAAATACTAAAGGGTAACCACACTGGAAACTACTGGACAAAGTTGTAGTTCGACTTCTAGTTAGGTTTGAGATTTTAAATTGTTAATTATATATATATATATATATATATATTCCTTCTTAGGTATTGTGAATAAAAGTTTTAACTTTAAATTGGGATAAGTGTCCCTTTATTTGGAGTTATGGAACCCCATATATGAACAAAATACTAAAGGTTCACCAGACTGGAAACTACTAGATAAAATTATTATCCAACTTATAATTAGGTTTAAGATTTGATATTGATAAATTTTGATATATGTTCCTTCATATGTATTGTGAATAAATGTGTTAAAGGTCAATTGGAACAATTTTTCCTTTATTTGGAGTAATGGAACCCCAGATATGAACAAAATACTAAAAGGTGACCAAACTAGAAACTACTGAATAGAATTATTGTCCGACTTATAACTAGGTTTAAGATTTGATATTGATAAAGTTTGATATATGTTACTTCATGTATATTGTGAATAAATGTGTTAAAGTTCAATTGGAGCAAGTTTCCCTTTATTTGGAGTTATGGAACCCTAGATATGAATAAAATACTAAAGGGTGACCAGACTAGAAACTATTTGACAGAATTGTTGTCCGGCTTCTAATTAGGTTCGAGATTTGATATTGATAAATTTTGATATACGTTCCTTCATGAATGTTGTAAATAAATGACAATCACCTTGTTTAAGAAGTTAACCTTAAAGTAGAAAACTAAATAAAAGGATTTCGATGATGGAAATGAAAAGCATGTGAATAAATGAATGAATATGCATAAGTTTATGCATGTGGAATCTTAAGATAAATGAATAGGATGGAGCTTTGATATGAGCTAAAAGTATTAATTGTGAATTGAATCTTATTATGGTACATTAGAGGGAGCTGAAATGGTCCAGTGTATGGGCATATGCATACGATAATAGGCTCAAGGTAAGTGGTGAACACCCTCACCATGTTTTATTTTTAGAATTTCAAGTTATTATATTATCAAATCTAAATTTGAAATGCATATATTAATAGTTAAAACTTGAGAAAAATAATTGGATTGATTGGCACTAGAATGGAATTGCTAGAGTGTTGGATATCTATATGAGATATCGAATAAATAATTATTTGTAAATGTGATTGTTAGAATGATGTGGTTTTCAAAGAGAAAGCCAGAACCATGGGCCACAAGCTTGAATTGCTAGATTAGGAGACATTTAAATGATTTACTAAGTAAGATAGAATTTGAGAAGATTGTTGATCGAGAGGTTAACAAGTAAGTTTGCAAAAGTTATGGGTGTTTAGTTGGGACAACCAGATTAAGGTTATTTAGGATGGAAGAATAATTAGAAATATATTTTTGAGTGTCTAGTTAGGACAGCCAGATTAAAGGTTATTTAGGATGAAAGAATAACAAAAAATTAATTACGGGCGTCCTGTTGGGACACCGGATTTGGGGTATTCCAGGAAAGATGGAAAACTAAAAATTTAAAAGAAAGATTATATTGTCTTTGATAGAACAAAAGACATGGAATTAATCCTGGATAAGGATCAAGTAAGAGTGTTAAATGGATAGTCTTGAGGTTGATTCTTATTATTTTGCCAAACTATTTCAAGTACTTCACAATCTTGACAAGGATAGTCTTCCATAACTATGTTTCTTTCTACCTATGTAAGTCGGAGTTTTACATGCACTAGACCGTAGTCTTATGTATGTAGAAAGGTGAATTTCTCTTTTGTTGTGTTGGATGAGTCACACTTTTGTATGTAAAATGCATGTTAAAGACTTTTAATCAATGTACGAATGTAGTAATGCATGTTAAGGACTTTTAATCAATGTACAAAACATATTATGTATGTTTATATAGTATGTATAAATGTTTGTGTGTTATATAAACTCTTATTGTTTGCAAATTTTAAGTCATATTAACTACAAATAAAGAATAATATGAGTAGTGGATTGATAAAAATCCTGGATGACTAGACTTTTGATGATTATTAAGTTGTCAACTTAAAAGATATTATCAATAACTTGAGAAGGTAAGAATGCAGGGTTGACTATTGATAATTTCAGAAAAAAAAATATTCATAAAAATCTTAATTAATGAACCATTAATCAGTAAATTACCATGGATAATCAACTTGAAAAATTTAGATCTTCTCCTCAGTAAGTAGAGGATGTTATAGTTGGTATCAAAGCCAGGTCTGATTTAGTGGATTTAAATTGATATTGAAATATATTTGATTGTTGTAGGATGGTCCAGACGTGATATGAAGCTAGGACCGATCCATCCCTTGCACGAGGGAGGAATCTAGATCCATAGTCAAAGCTAGGTTATGAGGAGGATCCACTGGCAGATACAACATCCCATACACTAGCAAGACTTACACTGTCCTAACAAAGAGGGTCAATTAGACCCGTGACAACTTTGCATCAAAACAGGCAGGGATTGTTCAGTTGGAGGAGTTAAATCAAAAGAAACAGATAACTGAGTCTCCACTTGTAGCTCCAACTGTAGCCTCTAGGTCTTATATCGATCAAGTATAATAAGAAAAAATAATAAAGGCAGTGATGTCCAACATATCTAACATAGTGGCACTAGTCACGCTAGCCCCAGCCCCAAGAGACAGTGTAGTTACTTTTGTTTGATGGGCAAAGAGTATTACAGAAGTGGGGTATGAACAATATTATGGTGAACAAGATGCTGAGGTTACAAGAAGATGGATTAAAAAAATGGAACAAATATTTGTAGAGATTGAGGTACTAGTGGAAGTACGAGTGAAATGTGTCGTATAGTTATTGTCTGGTAGTGTATATACATGGTGGGAAACTGTGCGAATGAGGAGAGCCACATATATACTTTCTTAGAATGATTTCAGAAAAAGAGTTTGAAAATAAGTTTTGTACAAGTAACCATCAGAATATGAATGAACAAAAGTTTTTGGCATGGATACATGAGGGGATAATAGTGATGGAGTATGAAAGGCATTTTCATGACCTTTCCATGTTTGCTCCAAATCATATTCCGATTGAGAAGTATGTGATTGATTGGTTGCTAGATGGGTTTAGACATGATCAGAACCAAGGATTGGTTGCTCTTCAGTTTGAGACTGTGAAGGAACTCATTGAAGTAGCTCAGGCCTTAGAGACATGCATTATAGAAAATCAAGGCTAGTCAGCGTTTGAGAAGATGAAGGCTATTGATTTCTCATTTAGTAGACCACCCCTACCAAAGAGAAGTAAAAGTGGACAAATGTTTAAGAAGAGAGGGAGAAGCTCCACCTAGAGTGAAGCACTTGTTAGATCCTTTCAGGGTACCAGTAGAGGACACATATACCAGAAGACCAATATGGCTGGAGGGTCCACAACATAAAGGATAATTACTTACCCCCGCTGTGTAAGTTGTGAGTAGAGTCACCCAAAGGATTGCTCAGCTTCTCTGGGTTGATGTTACATCAATCGACAAGAAGGGCACCGCTGGAAAGAGTGTATATATTTGAACGTACCATACTTCCACTACAGATAGATAAGGCATCGCAAGAAGGGATGCCCTTTGAGGAATGCTTATCAGAGTAAGAGTCAGAGACAACCAACACATAACTTGTAGCAATCAGCTACGGTGGATACGCCAGGTTGGCCAGCCTAGTCAGGGGAAAGTGTTAATAGAGGCTAATCGAGAGGAAAAAAGAGAAATGACTCAAGGTCAAGTCTACCACATGACTTAGAATGAGATTCAGACTACTCTGGAAGTAGTAGCAGGAGTCTGCCATAATTAAACACTCATATGGTATATGCTTTATTTGAGCATGGGGCAACCCACTCATTTGTGTTAGATAAAATTGAAAAGAAATTGAATATACAACTTGATAAGTTAGAAAAAAGATTGGTAATTATTAGTACTTCTTTAAGTGAAACAGTAGACATAGATTTTGTTTTCCAAAGGATACTAGTTAATATTGGGGGGGTTATGAAACCAGGATAGACTTGATGCCTTTGAAATTACAAGATTTTGATGTAATCTTAGGGATGGACTAGTTAAGCACTCAACGAGCTCAAATAGATCGTTTTTTTTTAAATAGTAACACTATAAGGGGTAGATAAAATACATATAATATTTAGGGGAGAAAGGAATGTCATATCGAATTGTCTAATTTAAGTTATGACTACCCAGAAACTGTTAAAGAAGGGATATCCAGCCTATTTAGCTTACGTATCAGAGTTGGAGAAGGGTGAAGTAAAATTGAAAGATATTCCTATAGTTAAAGACTTTCCAGATGTATTTCCAAAAGAATTACCTGGGTTACCACTTGAAAGAGAAGTAGAGGTACCAGTAGATGTGATACCTGGAACTGCTCCTATAACACAATCTCACTATAGAATAGCACCAACTAAGTTAATAGAACTAAAGATACAGTTGTAGGAATTACTATATCAAAGGATTTATATGACCCAGTAACTTCCCATGAGGAGCTTTGGTGTTGTTTGTGAATAATTGGGACCCTTCGATTATATGTCAACTATAGACAACTGAATAGAGTGATGGTGAATAACATATATATGTTACCACAAATAGATGATTTATTTGACCAATTGAAAGGAGATAGGATGTTCTCATAGATAAATTTGAGATCGGGGTACTACCAACTAAGGATAAGGGAACAAGATACGCTAAAAACTACCTTTATAACTTGGTAAAGACATTACAAGTTCTTAGTAATGTCGTTTAGGTTGACCAATGCTTTGACAGTATTTATAGATTTGATGAATCAAATCTTTCATCCTTTGTTAGACAAGCATGTAGTGGTATTCATAGATGATATCCTGATTTATTCTAGCTCATTTTTAGAACATAAACAACAATTAAGGGTTATGTTGCAAACCTTAAGAGATCACTAGTTGTATGTGAAACTGAACAAGTGTGAGTTTTGGTTGAATGAGGTAAGATAGAAGCATAGGGTGTCTTTATGGATCTAAGAAAGATATAAGTTGTATTGAACTAGGAGAAATCAACGAATGTAACAAAGATTCAGAGTTGTTTTGGTCTAGCTAGATATTATAGGAGATTTATTGAGGGATTCTCCATTATTGCAACTCTTCTAACACGATTAACTAAAAAAAAGGTGAAATTTGAATGGTTAGAGGAATGCGAGAAAGGCTTCCAGGAATTGAAGGAGAAGGCTTATCACTACTCCTATCCTAACACTTCTGTTAGAGACAGAAGATTTGTGGTATGATATGTCAAAAAAAGGCTTTGGGTGTGTTTTGATTCAACATGGAAGAGTTATAGCATATGCATCCTAACAGTTGAAGTCATATGAAATTAACTACCCAGTTCACGACCTTGAACTTGCAGTTGTGGTGTTTGCCTTAAGAGAGTGGAGACATTACTTGTATGGGTCTCGAATCCAAGTCTTCATAAATCACAATAGTTTAAAGTACCTTATGTCACAAAAAGAGTTGCACATGAGACAAAAAAAAAAAGAGGCAAAGTTAATCAAAGACTATGATTGTATAATAGACTACCACTCTGGAAAAGAGAATGTACTAACAGATGCCTCAAATAGGAAAAATAATCTAAAAGTAAAATATTCCAGTATTGGAAGTAAAAGGGAAATAATAGAGCTTAGAAGAATGAACTTAAACTTGTAGGGTCATTACTAGCACAATTGAAGATACGACCTATGTTTTAAGATCGAATTCTAGAGGCTCAATTAAAAGATGTAGAGGTTGAAAAAGTAAAAAGTAAGAGTATTAAATGGATAGAATTTTTAAGAGAAAAACTCTTTGAAATATTTATTCTTATGGTTGATTCTTATTATTTTGCCTAACTATTTCAGGTGCTTCACAATCTCGACAATAATAGTCTTCCATAATTATATCTTTTTTCCTATATAAATAGGTGTGTATAGGCACTAGACCGTAGTCTTAAGTATGTAGAAAAGTGAATTTCCCTTTTGTTGTGTTGGGTGATTCACACTTTTGTATGTAAAATGCATGTTAATGACTTTTAATCAATGTACAAAAGTAGTATTGTGTGATAGACATACGTATGTTTTGCATAATATGTATAAATCTTTTGTTTTATATAAACTATTATTGGATGCGAATTTTAAGTCATATTAACTATCAAGAAAGAATAATTTAAGTAGTGGATTGATAAAAGTCCTGCATGACTGGACTTTTAATGATGATTAAGTTGCGAACTTAAGAGATATTATCGATAACTTGAGAAGGCAATGATGCAAGGGAGACTCTGCTGAAATTTTTTTAAAAATTTATTCACATAAAAATTTATTAATAAACCATTAATTAGTAAATTGCCATGGATAATCAACTCAAAAAATTTAGATTTCCTCCCAGAAAAATGAGGGGTGTTATAATGGTAGTTTTCATCACATAACCAATTTTTTAACAGAACCATTATTATTTCTACCTTATTTCATCTTGTTTCCTCTATTCCACTTTATTTACCAGACATGATTTGGTCTCAATAACAATTATCAAATATAAAAAAAAAATACAAAAGAAAATTGAATAAGAGAGAAGCATATGCACCTACCTGCTTCTCAAACTAAGCATGCTCCTTTTGCTGTAGAAGATACCACTCCGAGTGCCTCCCTGAATTTAGAGAAGCTACCATTAGTTAATACTTTTACCATCTTTGTGACGTTAAAACTTATTGTCTAATTTTGAAATTTAACATACATATTATGTTAAATTCAAGCAAACACTTTCCATATCCCTTAAACAACCCAAAAGAACCAAAGAAAACTAAGAAAAAACCCAAAACACGAAATCAAGTCAAAACTAGGTAGTAACTAAAATGGTCTGCTCGTTTTGAGAGACGGTCTGACACCAAGTTTTTCAAAACAATTAGATTGTTTCTAGTTCTGGAATTCAACCATATTTCTTCTTTTATTTTCCTTTCTAATGCTTTTAACACCAAGTTTCCATCTATAACACTTCTTTTCTACCATGTTTTAGCATTTCTATCACTTATTTACAAAACCCTTGAATTCTCAATCATGAACACTAATTTTCATACTTACTAATTTCATCAAAATCAAGGAAACATCTTATTAACTTTTTCAAATGAGTTTAGCTAAGTTTAAATTATCTTACCAAACAAGAATTTGCTATCCAAAAGCTAGACAATTGCAACTTTCCAAGGTTTCCTCTTTTTTCTTCCACTTATTCATTCTTTCTCTCTCTAGAACCTTACTCACGCCTGTTTTTTCACCAAATTTTACCTAAGCAATATCTAAATCCATTAAACTTTATCTCACAACATTTATTTTCTAGTATAGTACCTCATTTAGTTTTTATTCGTGTTTTTGAAATTTTTATTTTTATGCCATTTATCATAGTGTTATTATTATTTTTATTGGACCTATAAGTATTTTATTTAAATTTACATAATCTATTATCATCCTCGTAATGTAATTATTCAATTTACTTGTTTATTTTACTATTTACTTCACAATCCTTATGGATTTACTCAGGGGTTTACATCCCTCATACTTAGTTTATGAAAACATTTGTTTCCCTTCATAAAGGAAGGAATAATATAGATCGATCTCAACAACTCTAATTAATGTTTGGTCTTAATAGAACATTGACCAGAAACATTTATGAACAATGTTTTGATACAATAGGAATCTCATAATTATAATAATTTTATATTTTTCTATATAAATCATTTTTGTTCTATGGACTTTATCTTTACTCTAGATTTATTAATCAAATGTAATTGAATGTTAAGGATAAATAAAGCCTTTATTAATAATAAATATTTTTTTACATGAATAAAATCAGTGATACGTGTAACCAACCGATTGACTACAATGTATATTCACTAACAAGAACAAATATCTAGCATTTTATTCTTAGAAGGGAAAAAGTTTTGTTTAAGGTTCATCACCTAGTATTATGGTCACTATGAACCCTAACTGGTCAATAAAGATTCTATATTACGAGACTCGTTATGCTAAATGAAAGATACTAAAGTGTCCTATCTGAGATAAGCTGCATTACTAGTTTTGTCCTAAATTGTTAAGAGTCTCTATACTCTCGATGATTTGCCTATAATATTCTAGACTCTAGTGTCATTAAATATTTAACTAAAAATACTTTTAGCTTTGGTGTTAATAAGTACTATATGAAGGTCTGTTATTCTTGACTCTAGCGTCAATGAATATTAGGCTAAAAATATAACTCATAATTCTTGCATTGGTAAGTATTAATATTCTTGTTTCTGATGCTGATGAAATTTAAAGATAATATTCTCAAATTTGGAATTGATTAATATTATTCATAATTAATATTTATGACTCTAGCATTAGTGAATATTTTAAATCGTAATTTTTTATTCATTAAAAAAATTAAGAACTATATTATTATCCTTTTTTTTAATATTCGAGGTAATAGATCCCTATAAGTCCATTTACCTCGATCAATTTTGGGTTGAATTCTAAAATGGACATTAGACCTATAAGGATGGAAAACAAATGGGCTTTACCCCCAAAACCAATTCTAAAGATCCATCCTCAAATCATACAACAAACTCAACAACTTAAATTTTCACAATGAATCTTAACAATTCACAATCAAACTCAAATCATAACCATTTCACTGCAACATTCATAATCAATCTCGGTAATGATTTAGATTTAATCATCTCATCAAAATTCCATAACATCAATATCATGCTAAAATATTTTTGCGAAAACTAAGCATGAACACATTCACAATAATCCATAAATTATATGCAATCAATTGAAAAGTCATATATATGTCCAAAATCATTGCCAAATATCAAAAATCTTTGCAATCATGTTAGGAAACAATCTAAAAATTCATTTAAAATTAAGAATTAACCTTTCGAGGTGGTGGAAATCTACCTAAGTGGCTGGAATCGGGTGAAGGCAGTTGGAACCACAGAAGTAATGTTGGCGCATGTATGGTATGCGCGGGTGGGCGAAAACAATGGTGGCAGATCGATGGACATGCCACTGGTGTTTGACCAGTGAGTGATGGTACCAACGAGGTGTGCCTTCTATTTCTTTCTCTTTTAGTACTAACAGTGTCGTTCATCGCTATTCATGGTCATAGATTGACCTCCTTGGAGTTTTGGCCTTCTTTCTTTTCTTTTTCCTCTCTCTTTTAAATATGTCCTTACCACTATTGTTACCACTAGAACAAAGGTTTTTTTGTCAGTGCTGGGCTATGTCGATGGTTGTGATGGTGTTTTCTCACTACCGATATTAAGGAGGAAAGGTAAATAAGTTGTTTGTAGTGGGTTTGGTCTTAAGTGAAGGATAAGTTATCGACCAAGAAAAGCTTAGGTCTATAATTTTTTATGTGGAGTGGGTCTGGCCTAAAGAGTAGCTAGATGAAGGTTGAGGCTGGTGGAGCTTTAATAAACAAGATTCAAGTTTGGTTATAGTAAAAGAGAAAGCATTAAGCAATAGTGGTTTGGTGTGGTTCAACCTCAATCAAGTGAAGACCGTGGTCTTAGGTTTAAAGGAGAAGGTGTTTTTTTTGTTTTTATGTGTTAGAGGTTCAAGGTGATTTTATTGGTGGTTGGTGGTCAGTGGCGAGGAGGTTGTCAATGGAAGATGAAAAATTAAGTAGTTGAGAAAGAGAGAGAGAGGGGAGCTGACAGGTTGATTGGCTTTGGTGTTTTTATGTGAGAGTGGCGGCTAGGTTAAAAAAACCATGGGATATAAGGGTATCTAGGGTTTTCTTTTCTTGTGTATGTTCTTTTATAAGGATGGAATAAAATGGAGGCTAGGTCTTCTTTATCAAATGGTGGCCTCCGCTCTTTTCTTGAAAGATTCCTCTAGTATTTATAGGCCAAGGTTGTTGTCTCTTCCCTCCAATTGCTTGGTCCCCAAGCAATTTTTTTCACTTTGGTCCCTTATTTTCCTCATTTGCATTTTTGGTCCCTTTTTCCATTTTACTACTTTTCTTATTTTTTATATTTTTTTATTTTAATATTTTGTTTGAAAAAAGACAATGTCAACATTAATTAATGAGAAATATTTATTGAGAATTTTAGAATGGATATATTAATATCTTAATATATTGAAAGTATATTTTGGCTGAGATTTTTTAAAAGGACATTGAAACCATGAAAATGGTACGAATATATAAAAAAAAGTATTTTTTTGGATTTATTTTGAAATTTTGGAAAATATTTTGAAAAATAAAATCAAAATTTGGTTATGACGAAATATATGAGGTAGACATATGTAATTTTTAGGTGTGTGAGTAAAACATAGTAAAAAAGAGAATGTGTGTACGTGTTCATTTTCTTTTTACTACTTTTTTTCTTACTTTGTGTTAAATAAATGATAAAAAAAGAAAAGATAAAATGATAATAAAATATAATTAACAAAGTGTTTTAATTGCATCACGACCAAGTCTCTCAAAAATACAAAGAATCACATGTCGTTAAAAAAAACAATAAATGGTATGTTCTTTTTTAGCATGTATTCTTGGTTTAATAACCAGTTTATTAAATCTATTATAATTTAGTTAATATTTCAATAACAAATAAAATTTTAATTCATGAGAATTAATGGTAAGTATTCTAGTATAAATATTGGATCTACAAGTAGGCTGATATTTAAATATCAAGAGTTGACTAGAAAATTCACAGAGTTATTCTGAATATTCATCAATTTTAATTGAGAGTATTTTTCACCACAACACACAAGTTGTAAAAAAACTCTTCTATCTTCCAGGATAGGTTAATCCTCTCGGAGCACCTGCATGGATCATTTCCATAAAAATACATTTGGGCACACAAACCCATAATAAATTCAAAAAAGTCAGATTTATTCACATGAATAAATCCTCAGCCTATGCCACAGACAAATCACCAGTTACAAACCCATCAAAACTCATAAACCATATTCAAACCACACAATGCAGCTTACCTCAGATAAGGTGCGCTAGGAGTGCTAATACCTTCCCTAGCCATAACCAGTCTCTTACCCTTAGAATCTCTGATAAAATCAATACACTCGGGTTTCTTAGCGACCCTGAACCAAACAACTAGATGACAACTCCCACAACCCCCAACACCGCTCATCCACGTGTGATAACAGTTAGTTAGCAATGGAAAAATACAAAGTAGTATATATAATAGTAAGTCTAAACATATACATCATTAATATAATATCATTAAATATTTTCTTTTCAAAGAGATTATTTCTATTAACTGTGTAAAGTCAAAGAAAAATGTTGTAAATGAGAAAAATTGTGTATACACCATTAAAAAAAATAGGCATAAATTATTTAAAGATAAAAAGAAGTAATGATGATAATCCTACTTAGTTGATTGAAGATCCAAGACAAAAGAAAATGATCATTCTCCTAATTTGTAAATTATAATTTGAAAAGCATTCCCGCACAAATAATTAAAAGTATCTCTAAAAGTTTGTTCATCATGAATCTTTTAAATCTTTATTAAAGAGTTTGGAAACTAAAACAATAGAGTATTAACAAGGAGGATATCATTTGTAATAGCTACAATGGCTAGTGAAACTGTTAAATCAACTTTCATGGTTAATGAACACATTTGAGATCAAATTAAAAATGGATTCTACTCCCTTTTAAGGTTAAAACTTTATTGCAAATTATTCTCCAACAAAAGTTATTTGACATAAAACATTAACATAATAAAAAAATTATAGATAAATGAGAAATTGATGTAAAAAAATATTTGGTTGATATGTTTTTGTGAAATCCAAAATCTTTTATATCATATTCAATAAATACAATATTTTTTTTTGTAGTTTATATAATGAAAAGTTGAATCCATAAATGAGCCTGAACAAAATGGATTTGTGCTTAACCCACACTTGTGCTCGCTTGGCTCTAGGTATGACCCTAGACCTTGGATTTTGGTTTAGGTTTATTATAAAATAATTATTTTGCATGTAAAAAATTATTCTATCAACTTATGAATAAAAAGTTTCAACAGGTTTCTTCTTTAATGTAAATAATCTTTTATTTAACAAAAAAAAGTCAGATTTCAAAGCCAAAAATTGTCAAATTAATTTTTTTTTATGGAAGGGAATGAAGACCGATAAATGGTAGAAATTAATTATGATAATTTTAGAAGTTATCAGAATTAATTCTATATCAAAAGGAAAAATGTTTGGCATAGACTTTCATACTCTTCTTAACCTTAGTTTTTCAGGTTATTTTTTATAATTTCAAGTTCTTTATTTATCATTTGTTTTTCAATTACTTCAGAGTTTAAGTTTTGTTATAGTTGAAATATCTTGAGTTATATTTTCTAAAGTCCATGTATTTTGTTTAAAAGTGTAATTAAATAATATAATATTTTTTAAATCTTGAAAGACTTACTGATATTATTTGTTTTGCACCAAGAGATAAGTAATAAAAGTTTAAAAACAAATAATTGATCCTTAACAATAACAAGTTTTCACCTCAATCAAATTTTAAATATCTCAACAAGTAAATACCTTATAGTATTTTAGTTTAAATATAATATTTAATTATATGCTTTGTATATATGCTAAGATTTTCTTTTGATTTCTATTGTATACTTAATATTATGCATTGATCTCTATTGCTAAATGATCTTGATTATATAAAATTGCAAGCCATCTATACTAAATCTAAAATGATAATTTAAAAAACATAAAAGATATCAAAATTAATGAACAAATATTAATAAAAACAAATTAAGCATGGTGGGTCTGCAACACCCTCAAATTTATTTTGATGGTATGGAATTTCAAATGCCAAACCCACGTATTGAGCGCCAAGCTAGGCATCACGTCTCAGAGTACATGAAAATGGAAAAGAAAGAAGAGCACGCACAACATTATTCAGCGGCAACAGGAGCGACAAGGAGGCGTAGCTGCTGCTCATCTACTGGAGCAGCACGTCATGGCAGCAAAGGAAAGTGGTGAATTTCTCCATGGAGCGGTTGCACTCGGGGCATTTCAAGGTCTCGGGGATCCTACCAGCAGTCATTGGGAACTCAAAGCGGGAGCAAGGATGAACAATGTCATGAAGATTTTCATGGTGCTCTTGGAAGGCCAAATCAAAACCCTTAACTGGCACTTGCTCCTTCCACAAGTCATACTCGACCAATGTTGGCAAAACTGTGGTGCCATGGCCATTGACGACAACACTAGAGCCCTTGCTAAGCACAGCCCATCCACCTTCTCTGTCGTAGCTAAGTAACTTCTTGATTGCTTGCATCATAGGATCATGGTCGTCAACCTTGCCTAGCTGAATCTTGGAGAAGAGCATGCTCTCTAGCCTGGTCCAAAAGAACCATATCATGGTAAGGTCTTGCCAGGCGTAACTGAGCTTCTCCACATTAATTGTCCCCATGACTCGCCGGATTTGCTCCCTCTTTCTGCTCTTCCCCACATAAACCATCTCAAGGGGAATGCGGGCTGCCTGAGCAACAGCACGTGCTGTGTTCGTGAACTTCCTCACCCATTCAACATCGTCCCCTCCGTACATGAAAATGTACTTCTCTTCCTTAATCTGATTGTCATAAAAATGTTGCAGCAATTGTAAAGAGCATATTATAAATACCTACAATGTATGTATGTTTTATTGATTTTTATAAGGAACTTACCCAATTAAGAATCACTGGGTCAATGCCATCAACCAGAAGCTCCAGCCTCCATGTCTCTTCCCTCCACAAAGATTCCTCTCTCAAGCTGGTGAAAGGGAAGGCATTGCTTCCCCAAATCCACATCATGTGGAGTGCATTTGGGCTAACCACCTTTCCTTGAGGGTCAAGCACCACAAGAATAGGCTTGTTCCTGAAGTGCCACACCTCCCTAATGAACCTAATGGCTGCCTTATCAATCAATGAAGGATGGTACACTGTGTACCATGGCATTGAATTCTGCAAGCTCTCAAATTTTTCTTTCAGTGGATCAGTCCATTGAACTGAATGGTCTGTAATTGGGATCCAGACCAGGTCATACTGACTATCCAGCCTAGTTCCGTGGTGACTGGATTCATTGTATATCTGTTCGAGAATCGCAAGCTCATCATTCGAAATGTCAAGGCCAGATATGAGCAATAGCACGTTCTTCCTTCTCAATACATCAAGATGGACCTGTTAAATTTCAAAGTACAGAAATATTTTGCATTAGCTTGATAACATTTTAGTACTACATATATAATTAGATGAGATGGTAAAGGAGCAAACCCTTCTCTTATTAGAGCCATCTATCAGTGGTTGGATATCATCCTTGGCGTAAATCAGGGCCTTGAGGACCTTCATGTTGTCAATGTGAATCATTTCAAAGAGATTCAGAAGCATTTGATAGGCTTCGACATTCCTCTTTTCATCTGCATCAAACACCAATAAATTTATAAGCGTACTCGATATTATTTGAACATCAATTTCCTGTTTTCTTATTACTAATCCAACACAGTTTAATACAAAGGTTGCTAAGGTTCAGACCTATGTATTGGTAGCAAGTAGCCAATTGCTTCCTCAGATGCTCAAGTATGTTGCTGAGTTTGTGAGCCAAGGCGGATAGCTCCCATGCCTTAGTGGTTGATATTGAAAACCTGAAACAGGTGAAAGAGATTATTACAAGGAATACAAGATGTAAAACATGGCTTGATAAAGATAGCGAGTAGAAAAGCATACTCATATCCCATCGTAGTGAGGCTGGTAATCTGAGCCGCACAAGCCAGAACACTCCTTACGGTCCAGTAGACAGCAGTAGGGACATGGGCCATGGCTGCGGACAACGCTGACACTTCATGGGAAATGTAAGTTGGTGGTAAATCCTTGAACTCAACCACGCATCTAGTCACGTCCATCATAACCTTGATCAGATTGTTAAGGGCATCGAAACGAGGTTTCAAGGGCCCTGAGTGTTCCAGGATGTTAGGCAATTGCTTGAGAATTGCCATGGATTTGGCAAGTTGATTTGAAGAGTAAATCTGGGCAAGCAGCCAAAACTCTCCATAATTCAAAGCAAAAGCTGCCAAGGTCAGAACCAGTTTGGCATCCCAGGAATAGCTTGCTAGCATGTTGAAAAGTTCGACAGTTGTTGCGTGCCCGTCTGCCCCACCCTTATAGGCAATCTGCAAAGAGTTGGAAAATAATTAAAACTTCCACAAATCCGTTAGGCTATTAATGCCTATAATATCATATTAAAATTGAAGCATATTGAATAACCTCGCAGGAAATTCTGTCAATAGTATACGAAAGCGAATCGAGCATGACAGCGAAACTGGCATGGTTGGTCTTGTCCTCCGATTCAGCATGGGCTTGGGAAGTCTGCATTAAATATTATATCACAGTGATTATAGATATATTAAAAAAAAAAAAAAACAGAGTTAAGTTAATATACATTTCGAGTTTGCATCAAATTAAATTTGTTAGATGATTCAGCCTTTATATTTTGTTAAAACTGACAGTGTAAGAACAGGTTTCCGAGGATACCGTTAGAGAGGTATCGGTTTGCAGGGTGGCTCGTTTGAGGATGTCTTCAACAAGGTGAAGAAGAGGCTTAACATCAACCTCTCGGCCATCAGGAGCATGAGTTTCGACAATTTGTTTCATCATCACATTGTCATCAGACATCGTAATCATGCTGCGGTCACTCCTGATCAGTTGCTGGTTCATCGTAGATGCTGAGGGGGCAGGGAGCCCGAACGGGAGACCTGATGCCATGTTGAGCTGATAGTAAGCTAAGGGTAAAGGCTCAGAAGTAGAGAAGATTGGCTTGTGTGTCTTTGCTGCATATTTGGCAGCCCATTTATACCATCGCAAATGGAATAAAGCTCCCTTGAATCAACTTCCTTGCTTCCATGGTAGTCAAGATCTTGTGAACGTTAAAGAGAAGGAAGACTATGCTTTTGTGGCCCCTCTGTCTGCCCCACTTCCTCCTTACTTTATAGAACATGGATTTTACCGTACAAATCTGATTCTGCAATACGCTACAATGAAACCTTTTCTTTCTTCTGTATTTTCTAGCAATTTGGGACCTCGATTCTAAATTTCCTCCACATGAATAATTAATCAACACAATCTAGTAGGGTTGAAGCTTTCTTGGTGGATTTAATGGCATGTATATTTAACCCCCTAAATTGTTCGGGTTGTGGCAAAGGAAAGCATGGACTCCAAATTTGAATTATTGTTTCTTCAATCTATTATTTATTGAATAAATTATGGCCAGCAGTAAAGATCAGAAATTTTAAACCCGGCCCTGTCCAAGGCCCGAGTTTCTGTTTTTGACTGGGTTACTGGATTACTCGGGTCAATTCTGATTTTTTTAAAAAATCAAAACGACATCGTTTTAATAAATAAATAAAAATCAACGGGTTGCAATTGGGTCGCCGAGTTACCTCTGGTTTTAATTTTTTTTATTTTTTTTTAAACCTAGCCCGGCTCCAGCCCTGAATCAACCGGATTCCGGATTGATCTATCGGACCGAGCTGGGCTTCAAAACTATGATTAAGATTGAGAGTCAGAAATCAAAGTCATTCTAAAGCACTTTAATTTAAAAAAAAACAAAAAAAAACTAGAAATTAACAACAAACATTGAACGATGCATCATTCAATGTTGTCCTTTTATTAATTTGAAGAGGGAGGGAGGGGGCATCTATTCAAGAATTTTCTTCAAAAGTTTTCCGAATTGTTAAGAGAATAACATCAAATGAGGCGACTTTTTCTTCTTTCTATTTTTTATATTTATCTTTATTTTTACTTCTTAATTAAGACTAATAACATCAAATATTATTAAAAATTATTATTGAATACAAAGACTAATTATATAAAATTAACTCATAAAGAATTAATAAAGATAAGATTAAATCCGTGTTGAGACTCTAATTAAAGAGTAATTTAGATGCTTGCTGCCAACACTTTTGATGGAAGAGATGTTCAAAAGAGGAACGTAATTGTCGAGTTGTTTGGTGCATGACAATAATTAATAATTAATACCTTCTTTTCTTTAGGGGTGCTAATGACTGAGAATTTTATTCTGTGTTTTTTTAAGGAGACAAAGAGTGAACAAAGAAAGAGGTGGATATTATTCTTTGCTTTCTTTAGGAGCTGAACTATAAATCTGGTTTAGAAGAAAAGCAAATCTAGCACAAATTAAATATGCTTGGTCGTATAAGAGGTTTGTTCCCTCTGTGGTCTCAGGTTCAAGCCCTGTGGTTGCTCATATGATGGCCACTGGAGGCTTACATGGTCGTTAACTTCAGGGCCCGTGGGATTAGTCGAGGTGCGCGCAAGCTGGTCCGGACACCCACGTTAAACTAAAATATACTTGGTCGTACAAGTGTTCATCATCATTGTAGACAACATTAATCCATGAAAGACTAAGCTTTGTTGATTCATTTATTAGAATGCTTTTTGTTCAGATCCAATTAGAGGACTGGAGATTACTTTTCCGGCATCTCAACCTCGGATATGCATATGTTGATATTAACTGATGGATCAGTATTTTTTGGCATTATAAAAAATGAATTTTGAGCCTATGTTATTGTTTAGAAGAAAGTTCAAAGCTACAGTTGAGCCCAAATAAACATAAATCTCGTGAGCTATAAGATCCATCATTATTGATCGTGGCTATAAGTTAAGCCCAAGTCGACATAGATCTAGCAAGCTACCACACCTAATGCCCTTTGACTCAGTTATGTGTCGAGCCCAAACGAACAAGAATCTAGCAAGTAGTCATACCCACTGTCCAAGGGCTTGGCTGCATGCCAAGCCTAATTGGACATGGATCTGGCGTGTTACCACACCAAAAATTATTGGGTTCGGCTACGTTTTAATCTCAAATGGGCTTGGGATCTGGCTCGTTGCCATACCCATTTGACTATAGGCTTGGTAGTGCACCAAGTACAAAGGGCTAAAGTCCTGGAGATCTTCATATGCCCTATGTTGGGTCAAAAGGCTATGTTTGCTTATTCTTATAACTTTAACATAAAATGTTAATGTCATGAATATTTTTCTCTTGTCCTGTTAATATTAATGTTAGGGATATCCCATCTCATATTAATGCTTATGCAAGGGATATTTATCCCTCATTAATGCATTGTAAATAATATTTATCCTTCATTAATACTATTGGGACAAAATTAAAATTCATCCCCTCTTCTTCACAAAAGAACAAAACTCATAGGTTATAAATACACTCAGAATCACACAGGTAAAGGGTTCACAATCTCTATTCTCTATATATAAAAAAAATACTTTCTTAATTTTATATCATTTATCATATCAAAACTAAAAACAAACACTTTATATTCATTCACTCATTTATTATAACCATTTGTTTAAAGGTTACAAAGTTTATCATTCGATGGTCCCCAAATCCCATCAAATATGATTGTTTTACAGGTGACAGACTTTTTATAACAAGCTACATGTTTCATAAATAATAAAGGATCAACTATCTTGCTAGAACCTATGATTAACTCATAATCCAACTACTAAAGAATCTATTCTTAAGCACTTTAGATTTTTAAACATCATCATTTTCACCTTTCTTAAAAAAAAATCAAAAGCCTTGGCATTTTGGGTATTTATATCTTTTTACATGAACTATTTGTCATTAAAGAATTTAACAGGGGTATATGTGTCTTTTTCTTTTTTAAGCACGGTAAAATGACTCGATTACCCTCCATGTCAAAAAAATTTAAACTAACAGGGAAGGGTATCCAAGTCTTTTCACGTTTTGAAATGCAGTTAAGTGAAAACTTCGCCCCTTGAACAAAAAAAAACATGCTTTAAAGGGTCTTTTCACCATTTGGTTTTTGTTATTACTAATTTCATGAAGGGCAACGTGATATTTTTGTATAAATTAAATATATTTAAATTAGAAAAAATAAAGTCGCATGTGGCCAAAGTACTGGCACACAGGAGGCGCCTTCTAGCCACCAAAAATGCCTTTTTACCGTGTCATTAGAAGTATTATCATATTATCTTCGTGATGGTGTAGTGAATGTTGGTGATGGTGGAAAGGTTTGTTATTAGTGGGCCTTTTTTTTTCTTTTTTTTCCTCTCTTCCCAAAAAAATCTCAGCTTATCCCTCTTTGTTGTTGGTACTTTAACTTTAATCTATATTCTTTCGAATTCAATTTTTTTTAGTTTTGAATCTTTTGTAGAATATATATATATATATATATATATATATATATGTTTTCAATTTCATCCTTCAATCCCAATTTGTCATATGTTATTTTTTTCAATTTGGTCCCTATTCTTTTGATTTTTTGGGTCTTTTGTCAAATTCATTTTTCTTTTCAATTTCACCCTTAAATAAAAAAAATTGTTTGTATTTCTTATTTCAATTTTAATCCTTATTCTTTTGATTTTTTTGTCCTTTTGTTCAACTAATTTTTCTTTTTAATTTCACCCTTCAATCAAAGATTAAATTTATCTAGTGTTTCAATTTTAATCCTTATTTTTTTAATTGTAATTTTTTTATTTTGAATTTTGTACAATTAAAATTATTTTTTCAATTTCATCCTTCATCATTTTATTTATTGGGATTTGAGTTTCATGGTTTTTTCAAATAGGATATTTTTGGTTTAATAACTCGAGTCACGTGTTTCAAAAGTTAACAAGGATTGAAATTGGTTTGTTTTTCAAATGAGCTTTATGATTTTCATCATTTTCTTTTCTATCAGTTTATCTTGATCTCATAACTTAGATCGCGGGTTTGGCAAGATAACCCGAGTTGGCTCGATCATGATTACCGAGGTTATAGGTTTATCGTGCTAACTCGAGTTGACTCGGATTTTTTTTTAGGTCCTTTTTTTAATCGAATTTCCTTCATTTGTATTTAAAGGGATGAGAATTTAGTCACATTGTTTATTTCTTTTTGAAAAAAATGACTTTTTTCATAGGATATGGTGATTACTTTTTTTTTTAGTTTGGTCTATTTGCTATCATTGTTTTTTTATCGTCTAATTAAAATAAAACCAACTTAATTGAGCTAATCAAGTTTATGACTTGAGTTGTGGATTTTTCTTTCTTTTTTGAAACATGTTTGAAACACCTTAACATTATTTTTATGCAAAAAAAAAAAAACAAATTTGAGCTTACCAGACAACTTGGGTCCATAACTAGTATCAATTCTAAAACATTTATGATACATATATGAGAGATAGATCAAATTGATTTTTTTTTTAATTTTTTATGTATTATACAAAATTTTATTTGGAAAGTTAAATATTATATCATTGATCCTGATATTGAATTTATTTTCATTATTATTATTACATTTTATAAATGATAAATAATTGTTTGAAATATTGAAGTAGGGTTATGTTTAGTTAATTTTTATTTTTTGTCTCTTAACTCATAAGGCTTAAGATTATATTTGGTTTTATTTTTTTTAATAAATCACAAATTTATCATCAAAACTTATCTTTAATTGTATTCCTCACTTTTTTTTATTACCATGTTATCCTCTATCTATGATGTCGTATCTCCAATGTATTTGAAATTGAATTTATTTATTTATTTATTTTTATCATATTCTCACATGCCCCATGCATATAAACATATGATATGTTTTTTGGAACATTCATGTTTCCTACAAATCAAAATCAAAATACTTAGATGTTACTAGCTAGATTTAAGGAAGCAGTTATAGAGTGTGTGTTTGTGTATATGTGTATATAAAGTTTGTGATGAGTATTATTTGCAAACTAGTGTAAGAGTTGATAAGACAAAATAAAACATTAAGGGATAAAAAGTAAATAAAGTTAAAAAGAATTATATATTAAAAAGTATTCATCAGTTGTTTGGGAATGAGGTTGAAATCATGTTCTCTTAAATTTTAATTTTTATATTAAAAAATATTTTTTTATATTTTCAGATTATTTTGATGTTACTGATCTCAAAAATAATTTTTTAAAAATAAAAAAATATTATTTTAATGTATTTTTTTAAAAAAAACACTTTAAACCGCAATAACTATTATAATTTTAAATAGTCCCTAAAAAACTTGTGGGGTGTAAAAGACTGGAGTATAATAATAATAATAATAATACTTATTTTGCAAAGATAAAAATGATTGAGAAAGCTATTTTTATGTTTTTTTGTCCTCATTTATGCCTTGTAGACTATAAACTTGGACATAGAAATATGGCATGGCAATGCTCATAGTTCAAAGGCATATCCTGCAAATAAAAAATGGCACGATCGAAGAAGCGAGGGAAAGGAGCAGAATTGGGATTAATAAATAGGCTTATGACTGCCTGGAGCAAGGCATAGTGACCACCTACAATGACTTGAGCACTTCCATGTTGCTTTTCCTCTTTAACGAGTCAAAGAATTCTCATTAGAAGATTCAGAAATATAATATGATGTTACCCAATAATATATATTATCATGACAGACATGTGAGTTCTTGCAAATCAATTTTAAAAACAAAGCAAGTTCTAAACTATTTTTCAGAGTCCGATTTCAACCTCTCTTTTTTTCTTTTTTGATTTATTACAGTATTCCAGAAACATTTTGAATAATTATTCCACTGCTGCCTACAAAAATGC
>Ga0307510_10000829_pt1 | contig 32268 bp, 31 predicted proteins | sample 12_EM_MG_FD_207224 | JGI IMG/M metagenome (GOLD analysis project Ga0307510, IMG submission 207224) | Populus trichocarpa ectomycorrhiza microbial communities from riparian zone in the Pacific Northwest, United States - 12_EM | ecosystem: Host-associated > Plants > Roots > Unclassified | place... | reverse complement strand
ACTGAACACGACAAGAAAAAGCACCGCTCAGAAGGACGCTGCTTTAATTGTAGTCGAATTGGACATCTGTCTAATGAATGCCCTATGCGCAAATCACAGACGTCTCAATTCAAATCATACAATCAATCTAGACAGAAAACAGGTTATCAGTCTACTCCACGCAAGTCTAATCAACCTAGAAAGTTTAAACGCACTTTTCCTAAACCCACCAAGCTAGGAGCACCATCTCAATCCTACGCTAGAAGTGCACATATTGAAGAAATTAGTGAAGATGATGAAGAAGATATTCCAGAACTTGCCGCACGAGCAGCAAAGTTTAATGAAGGACAACGAGAACAATGGGTAGAAGAAATGAAAAGCTTAGGAATAAATTTTTAGAAAGCCCAACACACGCAGCCATGTTGCGGGCTATCTTTCCTCAGGCTGTATTCATTCCTAAATGCCCCCAAGTTAAAGCTCAAGTTTCCCTTCAATCTGCACATCTGCACGCAAATCTTCAAGCATTATTAGACTCAGGCGCAACTGATAATTTTATTAGTCCACTCACAGTTGAGAGATTCAACCTTCCTACAATTGATCTACCCAAATCTAGGGTCGTACGCAATGTAGATGGAACCCAAAATAAGAATGGTTCAATCACGCATGCAACAAAGTTAGAAGTTCAACATAAGAATCATACAATCCCATTACTATTCTTAATAATGGACATGGGAAGTGATTCTATGCTCTTAGGGATGCCATTCCTCACAGGATTTAGTCCAAATATTGATTGGAAAGAAGGCATATTCCACGGAGATGTCACTGCATCCACTAAAGATGCACACCTATGGACTTCACAACCTGAAGAATACATTCCAGAACTCGAAGAAGACGACCTAGAATTTGAAGATGATTATGAATTCATTCCTAGTAATGAATGCGACACTATTTGTTAAGGCTCCAAGGGGCCTTGATAGTACGACTTGTACTAAGAGGTGAACTGGTGGCGAGTACTTTGAAGGAGTAGAAGTCTCTAGTGTTGCTAGAGACGACTCTGAGTGGCTTATGTAAGAAGTGGGCAAAAAAGGGGAGGCACTGGGGAAACTTCAAGAGCGTTGGTATTGGAAACCAAGTCAAGCTTAGGGCTTGACTGTCGAAATACAGGGCGCTTATATACAGGCACGACCGCGCACGGGCCATGATCACTAAAGTAGGTACTTCTGGTCAAGAGGGAGCTATCTGTATCATATGGTGGTTTGCGGACAAGTGCTGCGGTCTGTATGAGTCGAACAATGGAGAAGCGTACAAGGACAATGGAGAATTGGACGAGTTTCCTAATCGATCCTAAACAATGGTGGCGGGCGCCCCAAGAAGCGTCGTCATGATGCGATGACGACCACGGGGTTTGAGACTTGATCCGAGGAGATCTGATCTCTTCGTACCCATTCCGGTCTAATGGGCGTCTAGCGTAAGCAACTACCTTTTGAGGTAGTTCGTATTGATGGTAACCCAATTAAGGGCCATGTCGCTATCCGCGTCGTCTGCGGAGCTCTGCGTGGATGAGGGGTTGTCTGCAGATCCTCCAGGAGAGGCCAATTGGTAGCCTTGGCTCTGGGGCGAGGTGCCAGCTATGGGCGATAAGGCAGAAGGGGTGATTGACTGGTAACTGCCTTCACGACTGGTGCGTTGTCGTATGGGTGCTGAGGAAGGACTTGTAGGTGACAGGGAGTGTTTGCAGGACACAGGACTAGGTGGTCGGTCATAATGTTGTTGCCATGGTTCAGCTAGGGGTCTTCCTTGAGCCAGTGTATGTATGTTCCTTCCTGGACTATCTGGTAGATAGTATACAGTTGGCGCATCCTCCATGGGACTATCTGGTTGTGACTGCTCTTCTGGAATAGGGACCGGTGGTAGGTCAAAGGATGGATAGATGGACATTGCAGGTGAAGGTGATCGTGTCATAATGACTTGGGATGGGTTGGTCCATTGGGGTACAACTGACTGGGTTTGTTCTGGCGTAATTGGTCTGGTCCACTCTTGTTTAGGTGGCAGGTCTTCTGGTTCGGATGGTTCAATAGGTGGTAGCAGTGGTAACTCTGGTAGGGATAACGGGTTCAATGGTAGTGGTTGTGTGGTCTTAGGTATGGTGACGAGGAGGGGGTTCGATGAGGAGGAGAAAAATGGGGGTGGATTGTAACACTATTACTGTCAGAAAAACTACTACAGCTACAGAGCTAGCCGCTCAAGCATCTGACAAAAGACTACGCACTTGGGAAGAGCAAGTTCCCAGTGTATATCATCAATATGGTAGAGTCTTTAGCAACGAAGAAAGCACTAGATTCCCAGAATCACGACCATGGGATCACGCTATAGACCTATTACCAGAAGCACCACCTACACTTAATTGTAAGGTGTATCCATTAGCAGAAGGACAACAAGAAGCGCTAGACAAATTCTTAGATGAACACCTAGCCAAAGGATACATTAGACGATCCAACAGTCCATATGCTTCCCCATTCTTTTTCGTTAAAAAGAAAGATGGAAAGCTTAGACCAGTTCAAGATTATCGCACACTCAATAACTGGACAGTTAGAAACACATATCCACTACCACTCATCAAAGAATTAATCTCTAAACTTGCTAAGAAGAAATGGTTTACCAAACTCAACATCAGATGGGGATACAACAATGTCCGCATCAAAGAAGGCAATGAATGGAAAACCTCCTTTAAAACAAACAGAGGATTATTCGAATGTTTAGTTATGTTTTTCGGTCTAACCAACTCTCCAGCTACGTTCCAAACAATGATGGACGCATTATTCGATGATCTAGTCACAACTGGCAACGTTATAATCTATATGGACGATATTCTCATTGTCACAGACAGCGATGACATTGAAGAACATATCAAAATTGTATCCATAGTCCTCAAACGCTTAGAAGACAACGATCTATTCCTAAAACCAGAGAAATGTCACTTCCACAGACGCAAAGTAGAGTACTTAGGCATCATTGTAGGAAATGGACAAGTCAAAATGGACCCAATCAAAGTCAAAGGTCTTACTGATTGGCCCATTCCTACTACAGTTTCAGAATTACGCTCATTCCTCGGTTTCGGAAATTACTACAAGGATTTCATACAGGATTACTCAAGATTGGCATGCCCCCTCCATGATCTTACAAAGAAAAGTCATGCATGGAAATGGGAAAATGACCAACAAAACGCATTTGACACTCTCAAACGCAAATTTACAAGTTATCCAGTCCTTAGAAATCCAGATCCAACAAAGTGTTACATAGTAGATACTGACGCATCCGCACACGCAATCGGAGCAACAGTGTCACAAGATTTTTAGTGATGGACGTCATCCCATCACCTTCTTTAGCAAGTCATTATTACCAGCTGAATGGAATTATGACATATATGATCGCGAACTATTAGCAATCATTAATGCCCTAAAGGCTAATCGCCAACTTCTTTTAGGCGCACAACAGAAATTCCTCATTAGGACCGATCACAATAATCTTAAATATTTTAAGACTCCACAAAAGATCAGCCCTAGACAAGCTAGATGGCACGAATTCCTACAAGATTACAACTTTGAAATCACACATTTTCCTGGTAAAAGCAATATGATTGCTGACCTTCTTAGTCGAAGAAAAGACTTTGAAGAGGGAGTAAATCCTAATAAAAGCGTCACACTCTTACCAGAAAATTTATTTACCAACCAAGAAATCAAAGTTAATAAGGTTTATCTAGAAGACAACCCTGAAACACGTCGCAAAGTCTTACAAGAAATCCATGACTCACCCATCAGTGGTCATCCAGGCATTTCTAATACATACGACTTAGTCAAATGAAACTATGAAGGACCACGATTACGCAAATTTGTAGAAGATTATGTGAAAGGATGCGCAACATGTCAAGAAACAAAAGTCATCACACACATGAAACACGCACTGCTTTATCACTTAAACACATTTGCAGAACAAGGCCCCTTTCAATACGTTTCAATGGATTTAATTACCGATCTACCAACTTCAAACACTTATGATTCAATCCTTACGATCGTAGATCAAGGATGTTCCAAAGCAGCAAAGTTTATACCTTGCAATAAAACCATAGATGGACAAGGTGTTGCAAAGCTATACTTACAACACCTATTCCCTTGGTTTGGAATTCCTAAAAGAATCATATCAGATCGAGATCCAAGATTTACAAGCAACTTTAGTAAAGCTATTTGCAAAGCGACAAACATTCAGCAGAATATTAGTTCAGCATTTCACCCACGAACAGATGGACAAACTGAACGCATGAATTTATGGATAGAAAACTATCTCAAAGAGTTTATCAATGGACGACAAGATAACTGGAGTACACTACTTCCAATCGCAGAATTTGCACATAACTCATGGAAGCACAAACATACCAAATACACTCCACATCAATTGATCTTAGGAATCAATCCGTCTGCAAACTTATCAATCCAAGAAGACACTAATCCTAGTGCACATCAACGATTATTAATGATACAAAAAGCACAAGCTGATGCACAACAATCACTTAGTAAACGCATCAAGCATTACACACCTAAGAGAACATTATCTCCAGGCGATAAAGTAATGTTAGACTTACATAATCTCAAGATCAAAACACCTTCAAAGAAGCTATCACCAAGACGATATGGACCATTCAAAGTTTTAAAACAAATATCACCGGTCGCTTATTGCATAGAACTTCCATCATCAATGAAGATTCATAATGTGTTTCACATAGACCTTCTAATTCCGTACAATGAAACAGAAGCCTACAGAGAAACATACACACAACCACCCCCTGAAATTATTGATGGAGAAGAAGAATATGAAATAGAAGAGATTATCAATACCCGACGCACAGGCAAGAACAAGAAGATGCAATACTTAGTAAGATGGAAAGGATATCCGTCTGCTGACAATCAATGGGTAGACGCAAAGGACATACACGCACCTGAACTCTTGGAAGAATATCTTAGCGCAAAAGTATGAGCTCTAAAGATATAAAAGACCTTCAGTTCAGTCGTCAAAGTCCTCAGTTCACTCTATACACTCTACTCCACTCCTCTCCACTCTTACAGCCAACCAACATGTTCACTGCACTCCGCACTCTCGCCGACGTCGCTGCAAAGAGGGCACCACTTTCCTCATCTACTATCGCTGAACCAGGATCCCCAAGTGACATGGACATCAATAGCAGCAGCGATGAGTACACCCCTCCTTCTCTCCTCTTCAAGATAGATCTAGAAGATGAAGAAGAAGCGCCCCCTCTCCTTCCTCCAATCAACGACCTATTCGATCAAAACAAGCCCAAGTACCAGCAGGCTGAACTCCCTCTGGTCAAGAATCTTACTAACATCATGCCCACCGACGGCCTATGGAGCATCAACCGCGAAGAAGCAATGGCGATGCTTACCAAAGCCATAGACGATTCACGTAAGAGATCACCAAGACATCTACACGAGATGTACTCACAATTGAAACGACTAGCTGACACCGACTGGTCGGTGCCCCCCTATGAAGACTGGACACCTTCCCAATGCACATGGGACAACGCCCAGCCACCGCGCCTAGCCACTCCGTCATCCACTACCCTCGTTTTATCTGAAGATGAAGATGAAGACCCACAGATTGGCGTCTTAGACACTTGGCCATCTCCACCTCCATCTCCAATCCACGGTAACGGCATGCGCCCACCTAATATTGAACTCAGCGGAGAAAACCCCGGAGAACCCTGGATCTTCAACACCATTGGTTCCCCTGACTACTTCTGCTTACTCATCCCAGATCCCGCCATGCCACGCGAACAGATCGTCGCCCCCTGGATCAAGTACGATCTCATGATCGCACAACCCGAGATCGCCGGCACCTTCGGCAAGAATTATCCGATCACCCTCTGAGGCTTATGCCCCACGCCCGTCGATTACATATGCCCGACGCTCACCCCCTCACAGCTAGAAGTCCTCGACTCCAAGGCACAATGTGGTGAGGTAATTGACTGGATTCTCGCCGAGCACTGCCCCAAGGACCTCCTCGCAGGAGTCCTCACTTACCGCCACTATCAAGAGGCACAGTACGCCACTCAGCGCCAGATCAACGCCCTCCAAGAACGTCACATGTACTATCTGGAGCGATGTATGGAAGCGCTTAGCGCACTCGAGAACGCTAACGTTTTAGGACGTATTCTCGCCCATGTGGAAGACTTCAAAGGTTACCCCGAAGCCTACGCCACATTCTTCCATGCCGTCACCCCCTTCCATGGTCATATTACGTACTCCGGCACTAACACTGCCATCGACCGCTACATGTCCAGAGCGATCGCACTCAGTCCGCCTGCCTCCGCATGCACCCCTGCATTCACTCCCGTACGCGTACCATGTCCTCTTCTGACTAATTATGCTAATCAAACTTGTATCTTACATGATCACGTCCGCGACATCCGCAAATACCAGAACAGGAAGTCCACTCCCGTTGGCCCATGCTCCACCAAATCCAAGCGCTGCCACAAGTGCCACCAACTTGGACACATTCACCGCGAGTGTCCCCGTGTTAAGAAGGTATTCCGCTTCAAATAGGTAACACCTACCAATATCGCTATCTTTAGCATTTTGGACTTGGTTTACTTACAAAGCGTATTACTTACTATACGGACTACCTTAGTGTAGCAGTATGGTACCTTCCTTTACACCACAGCCCATTCCTGTCCATACTCAACTTGTGGATTACGTTTTCTTTTATTTTCCTTTCTCGTTTAGACTTCCATTTTTCCAGTTTCCATCTTAAACTGTACTATTACGATAAGGGTTTTAACTTTAGACTAACCCTTCGCTTCTCTTTTCTCTACTCCCATCATTGATGCATTTCATACTTAATTGGGTTATTACCACTTACCTTTCCGTTCCGTTATTACTTTACGCGTCTCAAAGTATTTGTCTCTTTCCGTCCGACTACCTGTTCATCTGGTCTCTATTCCGATTTCGTAAACACGTGTCATTCATCTCCCTCGAATGATATTAAGTAAACTTCCGTCACTTACAAATCTACTTAACCAGATTTGTTACGATATCATCTGCGACTTAAGCTGATTTCATTATGACGTTAAAGTCATTTCACTTTAGATAAATCTCAGATCTGAAGATCATTCGACGCCTTAACCGATTTCAATCGCTTACGGTATTTCAGACCTGATCGGGGAGTCATGTTACAACTCCTTCGATTTATCAAGCATTTACGCAGTTAAGTACCACTTAACGACGCACATTCGCTTATATCAGCTCTCCTTCCTTATTAGTACGATACCCGGTCTGCGTTACCGCTTTCCTGCATTCTCGGACTTACCCGTTATCTAGATACATAGCAGTTATCACTTAACACGTACTAATTACATTACAGCCACAGTACCTTCCTATTCTGACCACTACTCCCACGCATTACATCAGCCATACTGTACAAGTCACTTCGACTCATATAGAGTCATACCTCTCGGTATATCTCTAACGCGTGAAGCAATTCTCTACTGCGGACTGTAATCTCTTTTGCATATGATAGTTTACCTTAGTAACTACTTACTCATCCATTACCAAGGCTTGCTGCACATTCCTTGACTCGTTAGATAGATGACTAGGTAGCTCATGTATATAAGACCTTCTGAAGAGCCCCAACTCTCCAGACTTGGTCTTCTGTCAGTTCGTCAATACAGGACCATAAAGCTCCTTAGAGCGTTCACTCCCGTTCCCATCACTCTAAGTAATTCCCTTGCGCTCTAAGTCAAGCACCTAGAGTCTGCGATACTATCTAAGTTAGTCTTAACTTAGCTTTGCACTAACGTAACTGTGCGACCTTTATAACTAAAGGTGGACTCTAAACGCTTAACCGTAAGTACTCGTCGCAGTTCTTACAAATACGCAGAGTCCGTGCGTAACACAAGCCCAGTGCTCACTCACAGCATGGCCCAAATGGCGTGCCCTTTGTGTGGAGACTGGCCGCACGCTGGGCAACTTCATCTTCAAAGAGATCCTGTGCAGATGGGGCGCAGTAGGCAAAATCGTTACTGATAATGGTATGGCATACATCGCAGCTTTAGAGTGGCTTGCGGACAAGTACGGAATTCACCACATTTGCATTTTGGCATACAACTCCCAGGTGAACAGCATCGTTGAACGTCAGCATCGCACCATTCGAGATTCCATCTTTAAAGCATGTGACGGCAAGGACTCCTGCTGGCTGACAGTTGCCCCCTTTGCATTCTGGGCTGATCGCGCCACAGTTCGCAAGTCAACCGGCTACTCCCCTTTCTACATGGTGCACAGTGTGGAGCCCATCCTTCCCTTTGACCTTATTCAGGCTACCTTCCTTGTACCCGACCTCACACAGCCGCTCTCTACGGAAGACCTCATAGCTGTTTGCACCCGCCAGTTGCAGAAACGCCCAGATGACCTTGCCTCCATACACAACCGCATCCTTGCCAGCCATCACTCCTCAGTCCGCCAGTTCGAGAAGCAGTATGCAAACACCATCTGCGATCTCAATTTTACACCAGGATCTCTCGTTCTTGTATGCAACACCAATGTTACGATCCTGGCCCCTACCACCAATTTTCCACCATTTTATTTCGCGCTTTTGGTCACTCGTCCCCACTCGTTCCCTCACGCGCCATTCGGACCGTCACCAAATCACCTGACAAGTCACCTGATGGACCACTTAACTAATCCGCAGTCGACTATCACATGCCATCACTCCGCAGTCCGCAGCATTCCGCAGTATCACTATTTAACCCTTTTGGGATTGCCAGCTCATGATGCTCCACTCCGCAGTTGCCAGCTCATGATGGAGCTATACTTAGAACTGCCACGTCATGATCTACCTTAGTAAATATTCTCATATTTCTCTGTGACTCCTGTGACCCGTTACTTCCCATTTGTATATAAGCGCTCGTATCTTTAGCAGTTGGGCCCTAAGCCTAACTTGGTTTTCAATCCAAGACTTGTAGCTTCCACCCAGGACTCCAAGAGTCACCAGTCTGAACTATCGGTCGCTTCAAAAGCCTTGAAGCTCTCCCCCTCTACCTCTAAACAGAACACTCAGAAGTCGCCCTTATCATCGGGGACTTACTTGTTATCACGTAGCCAACCGGTACCACGCTACATCACATGATCATTGCCTCAGGAGGACACCCCACTGAGCAATCCCAGTCGTCGCCAAACCAACCCACACACGTCGCGTCTTTAAGGCCCTTGGACCTTAACACAAGTTAGGCTTTCCTACGAACTCTTGAAACACAGAGCTGTTACCATCGTGGCGACCATTCAATACGGAACACTCGACAACGACTACAGACAAGTCTTCAGGAGACAACAGGATGATCTCCCAGCACACGTCACAAAGGATGCATATTTTGAAGACCAAGGATTAGAAGATCCTAACACCGGATATTACCTTGACATCCAAGAAGAACAACGCATCCCTGTCGAATTCATTCAAGCAAACGATACCTATCTTTGGGTTCAACTTCACCGATACAATGACACTTGGATCACTAGTCAAGAAGGAATCATCAGAGACAACTCACTTGGCTGGTGGCTCATAATCGACCCTCAGCATCCCAAATACAGACAAGAGCAGCTTCCTATCCGCCCCAACACCCCAGATCATCCAACCGCAATGGAAGGACAACAGGAAGACATTAATGTCGCTACTGGCCAAACACAGGCCGACGTGCAGAGGATTAACGTTATCAGTCACCCCTCTAATGGCGCACTCAAAGGAAATCCTCCATTTATATTCGATGGAGACAGAAACAAAACCAGCAAATTCTTGCTCAATTGGGACCTCTGGCACGCAGTAAACCGAGCCAATGACACTATGAAGAAACCCTTCTCCAGGATTGTCACCATGCTCAGTTATATGGATGGCACCCGCGTAGATGCCTGGAAAGAGGAACAACTCCATAAACTTCAAGAAGCAGCAGACAACAGAGTCCAAGAAACAGATGAAAAACTCTGGACCGAATATTTGGAAAGATTCAAGAACGCTTTCGTTAACCAGAATCATCGATCCGAAGCTTACCAGGAGTTATGCAAACTCAAGCAAGGAGATAGTCTCGACGACTTCTTCGCCAAATTCAAGCAACTCGCCTTTGAAGCAGATGTTCCTCTAAACGACAAGGGAACCATCGAGACCCTCAAGCACGCTATGACGCAAGGACTCACCAGTGCTATCATTAATTCCCCCACCTACGACCCTACCGCTAAAGTCCCTTGGACTTTCAAAGAATGGGAAGAACAGGCCCGCAAATCCCATCTCAAATGGAAGGCGGCAGCCAAGTTCACCCAACGACGTCAGGGACTTTTCCAGACGTTCAAACTTTCTCCTAGGCAAAACAACAACCCAGGACAAGGCGGTTATGGGAGGAACAACAACTGGAGGTACAAGAACGACAAACGCACCACCTCTCAAGGAGGATATCACATGGACGTTGACGCTACTGTCACATCAGACATCAACGCTACCGCTGGAGGACAACAACACTCCGAAGCCAAGAAAGCGGAACTCATGAGAAGCAACTTGTGCTTCTACTGCGAAAAACAAGGACACCGAGCTAACGTCTGTCGCAAGAAACAAGCGGACCGCAATAACTTCAGCGGTCGATCCAACAATCCTAGGGAGCCAGCTAGAGCTCACGTCGCACCTACTATGCCAGACATCCAGAACCTTGATAGCTTTGCTGACTATCTGAAGGACAACATGGACTCCTTTAGCAAAGAAGATAGGCTAGGCTTTGTCGAGAAACTCATGCCAAAGGATTTTCCCGCAGCCCTCAACTAGCTGCCTTAGTTAGGGCTTTCCGACTCGATAGTGTGTTTGTAAATAAGTCAAATTCAATACAACTCAAAGTTCCAATCACACACTATCGAGGGACGGCAGAAGAAAACATCTTACTCGACACTGGAGCAACAGAAAATTTTATCGATCAAACAACTGTGGATAAACTTTGCTTAGGCACCAAACGACTTCCTTACGCTAGGAAAGTCTTCAATGTGGATGGAACCCTCAATCAAAGTGGAACCATCACTAGGGCTTGCAACCTACTCGTCACTCAGGGAAACAAGAAAGAACGAACTAGGTTCTTTGTCACCAATCTAGGTAGCGATCGGATGCTCTTCGGCTACCCCTGGTTCAGGAAATTCAACCCAGATATCGATTGGGAGAAAAGCGAACTCAAAGGACCCAAGGTCAAAATCGAAACTCTACTCTACGGTACCCTACAACGAGCAAAGACATGGCTCAAACAGAAGAGCCAGGACAAAGAAGACCTCATCCTCGAGGCACAACAATGCGCTCTATGGTCGGGAGTCACTCCTTCAGAAATGAAGGAAGGCCCGGTAGAGATTAACCGCACGCATACAGCAGTCGAAATGGCCCATAAGTACGCATCGGAACATGGGAAGGAGGAAGTCACCCTCCCGGAAGAATTCAAATGTCATATGGCACTATTTTCAGATGAAGAGGCAAACAAATTCCTGCCAGCTTGCGGAGATGGAGACCACAAAATTGTACTCATGGACACCGCCCCTACCCGCTTCAATTGCAAAGTCTACCCGCTCTCAAGAGATGAGCAGGAAGCGGAAAACAAATTCATCGACAAAAATCTGGAAAAAGGCTATATCGCACCCTCAAACTCCCCTTACGGCTTCTCTACCTTCATGGTCCCTAAGAAAGACTTGAAGGAGAAAAGATATATCATCGACTATCACCCTCTCAATGCAGTCACCCGGAAGGACGTTACCCCACTCCCCAATCTCAAGCAATGTATCGAAAACTTGCAAGGAATGGAATTATTCAGCAAGTTTGACATCCGCTGGGGTTACAACAACATCTGTATACGGGAAGGCGATCAATGGAAGGCCACATTCAAAACACGTTGGGGACTATTCGAACCCAAAGTCATGTTCTTTGGGATGAGTAACTCACCAGCCAGCTTCCAACGATTCATGAATGGTATTCTCGAGGAACTATACAAACACTTCGAGAAGAAAGGCATACACGACATACGACGCATCCTCCAGAACTACATGGACGACTGTGGTATAGGCACCCTCCTCAAAGACTTCAACCTACATGTCGAAATCATCCATTTCCTATTCGACCTACTTGCACAACACGGCCTACACCTCAAACTATCAAAATCCGTCTTCATGCAGCCACAAATGGACTTCCTAGGAGTCAGAATCTCAAAGGAAGGAGCAACTGTCGACCCAGCAAAAGTGGCTGGACTCAAGGATTACCCACGCGAACTTAAAGACAAACGACAAGTTCGCGGATTTTTAGGAGTCGCCGGCTACCACTGCATGTTTTGCCCCAACTTCAGCATTATCGCCGCACCTCTCACAGCACTCACCGGAAAAGACATACCATTCGAATGGGGCCCCAAGCAGAAAGAGGCCCAAGAACAACTCATTACCATGATCACTAGTGCACCCATCCTGGCCAGACCCGACCCAGACAGACAATTCGAACTCAAAACCGACGCTTCACAGGTCGGTACAGGAGCAATACTCTACCAACGGGACCCCCCTATCACCAAACCAGACGGCACTCAGAAACCAGGACCACGACGACCAGTGGGATTCCATTCCCAGAAATTCATGCAAACGGAGCAAAACTACCCCATCTATGACCGTGAATTCCTCGGAGTTATGAGAGGACTTCGCTGCTGGTCTCACTTGCTCAAAGGAACAACCATCCCCGTTCTGGTGTATACTGACCACGCGAACCTTAGATACTATAGAGAGCCCTGCAAAATTGGGCCATGCGTTGCTGGTTACTTACTAGAACGCGAACAATACAACATCTTACTGGAGTACAAACCTGGGGCTACTAATCGAGCTGACGCATTATCTAGGCGACCTGACTATGAGGGACCAAACGAAATCAATGAAGACGTCACTGTATGGCCGGACCAGTACTTCTGTGACCAGCACACTTCAATCCGCGTATTCGACATGGACAGCATAGGCGACAATCTAGACTCAAGAATCAAGCTAGCGCAATATCAAAACCAAAAGACACTCAAACAATGGGCACCAACTCACAATTTATCCCTACTGGACGGAACTCACTGGTACCACGGGACGGCACTTGTTGTCGTGGCAGACAATGACCTTAGGAGGGGAGTAACATCCCTTTTTCACGACCACGAAACCGCTGGACACACCGGAATTTCCAAAACTCTCCAACTCATTGCACCCTACTGGAATGAAACTCTTCGTAACTGAATACATCAAAGGCTGCGCTACTTGCCAAATGACTAAAGTCAACACTCATCCTGCTTATCCCCCTATGTTCCCTATCACCCCAACTGAAAACCCTCGACCTTTCGAGACTGTCGCTATGGACTTCATCACCAAACTACCCCTATCAGGAGGATACGACACTATCCTTATGATCACCGATACAGATTGCTCAAAAGCATCTGTCTTCATCCCCTGTAACGAAGCAATCGACTCTGAAGGAGTCGCCCTACTCTACCTGAACAATGTCATCCCTCACTACGGCATACCTCACAAGATAATCTCGGACCGTGATGTCCGCTTTGTATCCAAGTTCTCTACGGAACTTTGCCATATCTTGAACATCCACCAGAACATCAGCACGGCCTATCACCCTCAGATGGACGGAGCCAGCGAACGCACCAACCAAACCCTCGAACAATATCTTCGCGTATTCTGTGGCACTCAGCAGAACAACTGGCACGCTTGGCTACCTCTAGCTCAGTATACTAAGAACTCCTGGCCCTCTGCTACGACAAAGAAAACACCATTCGATCTACTCATCAGCTATACTCCGCAAGTGCACCAGCCAACCAGAAAGACAGATATACCATCTCTTGAACAACGACTCTCATCCATCGAAGAAGCCAGGAAAGCCACCCAAGAGGCACAACGTAAAGCGCAAGAATCCTGGATCAAAGAACGCCCACGACATTCACCATTCCCCGTCAAATCAAAAGTCTGGTTAGAAGGAACAAACCTACAACTCCCAAGTAACATCACACCCAAGCTATCACCAAGGAGATACGGACCCTTCGAGGTAGTCTCCCAAATATCAAAAGTCGCGTATAAAATCAAATTACCACCAACTTGGAAGATTCATGACGTCTTCCACGCGTCATTGCTTACGCCATACAAAGAAACTGATCAACACGGACCCAATTTCCTGGAACCGCCACCTGACATTCTAGAAGGCGAACCGGAATGGGAAATCGAGCAGATACTCAAAGAACGACTATTCGGTCATTGGAAGAAGAAGCAATACCTTGTGCGCTGGAAAGGATACTCGCCAGCTCATGATTCCTGGGTTAACTCCGAGGATCTCCATGCTTCGGATCTACTAGCGGACTTTGAAAGTCAACCAAGCAGTATAAGAACCCTTGGAATCTCAGACGATGCTCTCTATTCCCAACCACCATGTCCTCAGTCCATCATGAACTCCCCAGCACAGGATTCGCTACCTCAACCATCTTCACCTTGGGAACCGACGATGGAGTCATCCTCATCCATATGCACACCGACAACAATCAACTCCACTTCTTCGGAACATTCATCCGTCGCGGACACTTTGACATCACCTACCACTGGACTACTTGGCGACCAAGAGAAACCCTTGATGCCATCGATGTCGACCACGAAGCAATCATGGTCCCAGTCAATAACGAAGATCCTGTCCTCAGGACCCATGTCAACTATGAAAGACTTCCATTTGATCCCCATCCCCCTCGATATCAACCCAGACCCACAACCCCTCTCAACATCATCCCCGTTAGCGCTACTAGCGAGAGTAGCAGCGAAAGAACAACCGTTACCATTCAGGAAGCGGAAAACATTCCACTTCACGTCACCAATCCCGATCCCCTTACCCCTGTCGAAGAAACCGAAGACAACAACCAGTCCGAAACCTACACCGACGCCGGACTCATCCCCCCAGACCACCTCCTCCATATCGCTCAAGAAGAAGCGTGAGGAATGTATTAAAACCATGGTCCGACTTAGCGACAAGTGGACTCTCCTTACCAACAGATTCAAAGCTATCAATGTCGCAAAAATATTCAGAAAGAAAGATAGCAACACCACCCTCTACCTCTACCACTTCCACCGACGACTCTACGACATGGTTACCAAAGAGATTCTTCTATTAATCACTAAAGAAAGGAACCTCCAGAAAAGAACTATCCTCCCATTCGGCACACTTTCCCCCTACTATCACCTTCTAAAGGATCAAGCATTCCTTGAAGGACTCCAAACATTACTCAAAGGACGAAAGAGAACGATGAGGAGCAAGTCATTATCACCCGTATTCATACCCAGTCCAGGTCCTTCAGGAGCAGGAGGAGGATCCGCTATTAACATCCCCGAACCATCATCCGCAGCTCCAGCAATCAGACCACCATCCCCTGTTGGACCACCCCCAATCATTCGACCATACATTCATCCCTCTTCGTCAATACCAAGAGAAGCAGCACCATTACTGCAAATCGAACCACCACCAGTGGTACCAAGGGTACTATCGCCACTACTTGTGGACCCGTCACCATTTGCACCACCATTCATTCCGACACCCCCTAGTCCACCACATCTGGAACCACCCCGAGTCGAAACACCACCACTCCCCTTAGCACCTTGGGGATTACATCGATGACAATACTTGTCCATGGAGCAATACGAACCACCCCGCATCATCATTAACGACCCCATTGATATTCCATTACCACAGTCACTTACCCCATCACCACCACATAGAGAAGCAACGCCAATTATCCCAGCTCCATGGAATAGGTCACCAACACCAGAAGAAATTCCATTACCCCCGATACTACCTGCTACCCGACTACCAGAACGCATACCATTGCCCCCAGTTAAACAAACCGCACCTTCGTCGCTCGACCTTATTCCCCTTCCATGGGATATTCCACCCATGCCAAGAATCACCCCGCAATTGTCACCTCCAGTCAAACCAGTGTCCCCTCCACCCCTCATCGTCTCAATGACACCTAGTCAAACCAAACCCCTATTACCCAGACATCCAGATTCGAGGACATTACCAAGGGATAGACCTACTCCCCCAGAATGGGAAGAATTCAAACCCTCGCCAGTCACAGGGAAATGAAAAGAGCTTTTGTCAGAAATGGAGCCCTCACCATTGAAAGCGTTGTCTTCACAACTACCACGAATTCCACCTATCCGCACCGTTCCCTTAATTAGCAAACACGAAGAATTTACTCGTGAAGAAGGACCCTCTTGGAAAGAATCACAACCCTCACCCAGTACAGGGAAACGACGGGAATCACTGCGACACGTTGCAATGCCGCTCAAACGTGAGCGAAGCGAACCAGAAACGCAACGATCAATGAGTCCCGAGGAACAACCCACCCCTCCTGATTCCCCTGAACGCATTCCCACTCCCCCTTACTATTCGGATACTTCACCAACATCACGACCTGTTGCGATGTTACAACGTACTCCATCCATTTCACCAAAAACGTCTACTGTAACAACACCTTCTAGTTTTGGACTTGGCGAACTCTACCGAACACCAGTCCAAACAATCATTGAACTTGAAGACGAATTAATGGAGGAAGGTGAAGCAACTGATTCCGATTCATCAATGGAGGAAGGGCAAATTGACGACACAAGACAATCCACTCTGGACAGTATGGATATTGGAATACCTCGTGTCCCCTCCGACTGGTTGCAACCGTCTTCACCCTAGGTCGTGTGGTAATGACCACTCTAGGAAGGGCATCATGTTACGATCCTGGCCCCTACCACCAATTTTCCACCATTTTATTTCGCACTTTCGGTCACTCGTCCCCACTTGTTCCCTCACGCGCCGTTCGGACCGTCACCAAATCACCTGACAAGTCACCTGATGGACCACTTAACTAATCCGCAGTCGACTATCACATGCCATCACTCCGCAGTCCGCAGCATTCCGCAGTATCACTATTTAACCCTTTTGGGATTGCCAGCTCATGATGCTCCACTCCGCAGTTGCCAGCTCATGATGGAGCTATACTTAGAACTGCCACGTCATGATCTACCTTAGTAAATATTCTCATATTTCTCTGTGACTCCTGTGACCCGTTACTTCCCATTTGTATATAAGCGCTCGTATCTTTAGCAGTTGGGCCCTAAGCCTAACTTGGTTTTCAATCCAAGACTTGTAGCTTCCACCCAGGACTCCAAGAGTCACCAGTCTGAACTATCAGTCGCTTCAAAAGCCTTGAAGCTCTCCCCCTCTACCTCTAAACAGAACACTCAGAAGTCGCCCTTATCATCGGGGACTTACTTGTTATCACGTAGCCAACTGGTACCGCGCTACATCACGTGATCATTGCCTCAGGAGGACACCCCACTGAGCAATCCCAGTCGTCACCAAACCAACCCACGCATGTCGCGTCTTTAAGGCCCTTGGACCTTAACAACCAATCTGAATATGGACAAGATGAAGCCACAATACCTTGGACCGATGGTCGTGCTCCGACGCACCCGCAATGGCACTTACCACCTTGGCGAACTTGACAGCACAATTTCCAAACTACGCTATGCAGCCTTCAGACTTATCCCCTACTATGCACGCTCACAGTCTTTTATTCCAGTCACACACATTGTGGATGGTGATGACCTTGCATCCCTTGAATTCGATGACACCCTGGCAAGAGGTGCAGATCCGCGCAGTGATGAGTCGACCCAGGAGGGTCAAAATTTAAACCCCTGGAGAGGTGTAAGGATGGAGTATGCGTTGACCTCAGAAACGAGTCCCGTGACCCACAATGCCTTATCTCTGAGCGCGGATCCGCCTTCGCGCTTCGTGTGCATCTCGTGTGTGTGCTGACGAATCCACGTGACCCGTTGTTCTCCACGGCTCACTCGCCATCATCGCCTCCTCACCCACTCGTCGCCGCCGCCATCCACCGCCTCGCTGCCCCTCACCTCGTCCATTTCCGGTTCTATCGCCTTGTCAAGCCTCGTGGTCAAGTTCCGTACCGAAGACTCTTGGATCGCCCACCACCCTCGCTTCAACAACAAACGCACGTTTTCCCCTTGTCACCTCGTCTCCCTTGTCGTCGTTAAATCCCGCTTTCCTTATCTTTCCCTTCCCCTGCACACACTCCTTCAGTTCCCTTTTTCGCTCAGTCCAACGGCCCAAGCACAAACACTGTTGATGCTTTGACCACGCGCCCGCAGTTGCGCCCCTTGAGACAACGCTCTTTACCCCTCAAAATTGAATACTGAACGTTCCTTTCGATTACATCGCCGCACGGGAGTGTCGCCGGCGAAGCACATTCCCTTCTTTTCCCTTTTTCTTTACTCACTACTATTCGTAGCGTACTTGTTCTACCTTGCCGTCGTCGACGTATAAATACACATCGCCCGCCTCGCTGAACAGCAGGCAATCGCGGCCCAGTTTTCCCCTCTATCGTGTGCTCATTTTCTCTCTTCCTTTCAGCTTTATCGACTTTGAATCGGCAACGCAGCGGTCCTGTCGAAGTCAACTTTGTTTTCTCGTACGTTTCCCTTTCTTCTACGACGCTAAAACGTTCTGCTAGGTCGTTTATGCGATCTCGCATACCCTCCCGCGGTCGCACGAGTAACACCCGTCTATCCGCCTCCCCGCTACGCTCCATCGCGCGTCCTCCTCGTCGGGCGTGGTCTTGGTTCTATTCCGTTTATTCCTCCTTCCCGAACTCACAGCGCGGACCCACCGTCAGCGCTACAACAAGGACTATACCGGGCGTCGTGAAGAACACTGCCTATTTGTGTAACCACGATCGCAGCAAGACGTGGGGTAAGGACTCCGGATGGCTGGAAGAAAGTGGTCTACTACGTCGTCAGCGATAGTCGTCGGAAGGAAAGTACGTCTCAAGACGCATGTTTTTTCGGCTGTCTTATGCCTCTGCAGTATACGTCACCCTGTCGAACAAGATCCGAGGCCGGGAGAAAGGAATTGCCCTGGTGCGCAAATGAAGGAGAAGAACCAGATGAAGATTGACCCCCACTATTAGTACTGGTTCTTTAACGCGTCGGTGCCCATTCTTTAATACAAGTTTGCGTCCCCCTTGACGTCGGCACCGTGCCTGGTTTCGGCTCGATTTATCATCTGTGGAAGGCGTTAGACATCCACCTGAATGTTGGCGGTGCTTGCAGTGAAATCATTGCCCCAAAGACAAATACGCCTCCCGTTCAGCTTCACATAAATCCCGCGTTTATTGATCTTGTGCTTGACAACGCAGTGGCTGCGCAGAACTTCGAGTATAGGTTGTCTAACATCCTTGACAAGCCTTTGTATATTTTGTTGCAACTTTTGCTTGCCCGTCCCCCCCTTCAATTTGAGGGATCTGTGTTTGATTGGGTAATTTTGGTTGTGTATATGGGAAACGAATGTGATGTGAATGTGACGGGCCTTCGTTTCTCATACGGTGCCTTGATAGATCTTGGGAACTGGTGTTGAAACGGGGTGGATCATGGGATTCTCCAATAGGTCAAGCCCACGCATGGCGTCACCAACATGTCGAATCAGGCGCGCGTTAATTTCATCTGGGACAGCTTTTCCAATCTGACCATCGTCCCCAAGCTGGTCCCGCAGCATCGCAGGACAAATGACCTCCAGGATCCGGCCATCACCGGATAACCGGAGGAAAGGCGGTCAGAGTGATCGACACGATCCGCGTGTTCCATTCATTCTCGGCCTTGAGGTCTCCTCATGGACAACACGCCTGCCCTTGTGGGACGTGCGAATACACCACCTGACCTAAGAGACGGAAAGGGTTCCGATCGGATTTAGGCGCGCATGGCTGGCTAAGACGTGCAAATCCTACCGGCTGTCACAGGCATCAAAACTTTCCAAAATCCATGACTATGATAGCTCTCGTTTTCCTATTTCCTCGGTGTTCACGAGGTAGCAAAACAAAAATGTGTTGTTCTTTGTTTTATGACTTTCGCTGTTCACATGGGCCTTGAGTTCTTTCAATTTACGTACGGTAGAAGCCCGATGGTGGATCGTCGATGTACCTCGTATCAGGCGCTTCCCAGGAAGCTCAATAGAAGTACAACCCAACATTTACATGCTTCTTCTCCCGCCCCGCTTGAGAATCTGTCGTCACATGCCAAGCAGGACGTAAGAGAAGTGACCAATCCTAAACAGAGGCAGATATGGCGTCATTCCCCTCCGTTGGTGCTCTTCGCTTTGATATGTCCCACACTCGGAACACAAACAAGTGGATCCCTGACTGGCTCGTTGCTACGGTTTGGGAAGTTGACTGGTTCTGAAACGCTCCTGGCGAAACAGTGGCAAGCTTGAGTAGCGACTGCTGTAGTAGATGAATGTCAGTGATCGTTGGCCCACAGCGGCGGCGATTATTATTGAGCCGTAGCACGGTGCCGCGCCCTCCCGATGTTTTACTTCATTGGGGGAAAATGCTGATATAACCTCATCCGTCGGTGAGCTCATGATATTCGCCTCCATGCTATAATCTCTCTTGGACGACGCGAATAACGAATGTGGGCCCGCCGAGGCAGACGGCTCCTCTTCCTATAACCAGTAGGTACATGCCTTTGGGTTGCACGACGACCAGGTGCCTTTTGTTTTGAAGCCAGATTTTCAGGTGCTCGAAACGCTGGGATCCAGACGAACGTAGAGCCCGTTTCCGAGGCGTCGACAGCCAAATCGCTCAAGTGCTGGCGAGGCGATATCACCCTCTAGTAGATAAATGATACCCCGCAAGTAGGTTGCCAACCGGACACGTGGTAGCAGATAAAAACATCGGTCAAGGACTGAGGTGTGGGGTGTTGAGGAAAGATGTGACTGAGTCGATTTTGTTTGCTTCTGGACACACAATTAAGACAGAATTGGTACGGTACAAGGCTTGTCTCATGCACGAAAGGGCAAAAAGCTCTGTCCCCAGCCACACGTTGTTGACCAAATTTGGAGAGAGGTCAGTCGCCGTTCAGTACTGCCTATCCTTCCTCACGCGGAACTGCAAAAGCCTGGGGTCAGCTGCCTTGCCACGCAAGAGAACGCCGGATCACTCACATTGTCATCACCACCACCCATACCTTGTAGGCTGCTAGGGTGCAGCGCTTGCCGGCCGTCAACGCAGGGACGCCGGCAATCCCAGAACCAGAAGACGGCGCGGATTTGGAGCCGCCGCCGCATGACACGTCACCGCCAGACGAGGCTGTGGAATCCCCTACTCAACAGTTGCCCGAGCAGATCCGAGGCCACACCGACGTTAGGGGATAGTTGAAGCCGCTCCGGGGCAAGGTATCACGGTGCGCGATGGGCCAAATGTGCTTGACATCGGGACATTCTCTCGAGGGTAACACACCCATTAGAGGGGCGCATGGCCGCCCTCCTGACCTCCCCGACCTGCCAACACAGGGCTCCATCGTTTAGCGGGCCATAGCCCGTCGAACCCATGGCCGAGGTCCGCCCACACCAGGCACGGAGGCCCGTTCTTGATGAGGGCGCCTGTGGGCGCCCCGATCCGTGGCACAGCCTGAGTGTCGTCATCGTCGATCCGGATGCTCGTTCAGGGTCAGCATCACAGCTAGAGGGGGAGCAAAATATCCACTCACCAAGTGGGGGCCGCGAGCTGCATGCTGCCCCATCTAACCTTCAAAACTACTCATCGTCATTTTCACCCTTTCCATCTGACACCATCGCGGGCGAGAACCCGCCGGGAGAGGGCGCCGCCTCCGAATGGAGCCCCACTAACATCTGCCCTAAACCCTCGAAACTGCCGAACCACGCATAACGAAGACCTACAGGAAGCAAGGGGAGAGCCATCAGTACCGGGCGACTCACCTGTGTTTCTTGAAGATATTGAACCTTTTGGACTTGCTTGTGCGGCCGAGAATGCGGGCGTGGGGGGAGTCGAACCATTGGGAATTGATGCGTACGGACGAGGGGAATGCAGCCGGTTGCGGACGCCGCACCTGCACTAGCTGAGAGCACTTCCGGCATCGAGCTCGCTGGCGAGGCTAAAAGAACCGTCACCGCGGAGCACGAGGCGTTGGAGCCCTGAGCGTATGGCGAGGCAGGGTGTGGGCAGGAAACGCCGGCGCAAGGAGGCAAGCGCAGACTTGAGGCGCTGCCGCGAGGAGACACCGAAAGGAAGGGCCGGATGCATGGACGAGACGCCGCCGCGAGAGGGCGGGCGAGAGCTTGACGTGCTGCCGCGAAAGGGCGAGCACGAAGTCGACGTGCCGCTGCAAGGAATCCCGAACGAGAGCAAAAGCGGGGGTGGGCACGAGGCACCGCGAAACAGCGAGCGCAATACACTGCCACAAAGGGACCCGAAAATGGGTGCCCTGGAAATTTGGGACCTCGGAGGGAAGCCGCCTGGGGGAAGAACCGTCGAGGGAAAAGGGCCTGTTGAGGCCAGCAAGAGCAACCGCGGGCAGCGTCGCCCGCCGAGAAGCAAAACCTGGTCATCCGACATGAAGTCATAAGGCGGCACCACAATCACAGAATCAAACACACACCTGGTGCCCATCCACCACAGTCCCATACCGTTGTCGATATTCCGACCCGTTTTCGTCTTAAGGCCCACACAGAGGGCACAGCGTCGTCCGGGAGATGTGAAGGCGTCAACAGGGAATCTGTTGGCCATCACGCATCCGTCACACACACGTCACACCCTGTCACGCGCGTCCGCTCAAGGCGTCTGAGGTGAGCAGCAGTCAGTACAGTCAATATGCCACTACCCGCGTTTACCCACCCACGCGTTTTAGGGCCCGAGGCCCGACGCGTGCCCGGAACTCAATTCTAGCCCGAGCTTTCATACTTTGTACATTACCTTTGTCCGCGGCACACTGCAGCCTTTCCTTCTTATCTGACTTATCATGTCTCGCTACCCAGAGGTCTGTCTTTTCTTTCTTCCGTGTATTTCTGTTCGTTCAGTTCTGTTTTCTAACCAATAAAGGGCCAATACGGGCAATACAGCGACAGATACTCGCCCTATCTAGCCAATCCATATCCCCAGCAGAACGCCGAAGGTCCTTTCTCCCATCCCCAAATAACCAACCACGTCCTCTTTGAATGGGATACCCACCCCACGGTCAGGAATACCGACTAGTTATCCACCCGTAAGCCACGACGCTTGCGCAGCGCCATATGAACAATGTCCCTCACCAAATCACCATGAAACACACGCCACCACCTCTTATCCTCCTCATCCTCCTCACGTGCTGTCTCCACCACGCCATCATCTTCCTTTCAGCAGTAGCACGTTGCTTATACGCCTGGACCCTCTCACTGTACTTCCGACGTCAACGTCCCTCCCCCACCTTCCTTGGGGAATTGGACCGCTACAACGGTATTTCAAGGTTTCAACCGTATGGGGATCAGGGCCATGACAAGGAGACCTACCCCTTCTGCGAGTCCCGTCCGCTCGTTCCCAGGAGTCTCCGCAGATGCCTGGTCAGTACAATGTCCTCCAGACGATGAAGCAGCCTACGATATCTGTTTACGGTCGCATCCCGCACCTTGTGCCACCTTGGTACGAGACTGAAGCGTGTAGAGTGCGTCTACTATTCAACTTGTCTTCGCACCAGACCGGCTGACTCCTCCCACTCCCACGTGCTTGTCCACACTCTTCCATGACAACTTTGTGCTCGACTCAGCGGTCCCAACGTAGCTGCTGAATCTCTGCGACCATAAAGATGAGCGCGAGTTCACTCACATGCGCTATTCTGTCGCGGCTGGTGGCCCGAACGACTTCAAAGATAATTGCTTCACCCTCCGTCAGATTCATGACGACCCTCCGCGTCGAATAGATCTATTCATCGTCATGACCATGTACAATGAGGATGGGGCCTATGGCGAGGACGATCCATGGCATCATGAAGAACAGTGCAAGCGGGATCACAGCAAGACCTGGGGTAAAGACGGTTGGAAGAAAGTGGTGGTCTGCATCGTCAGAAGATCAACTCGCGTACGCTTAGCGTCATCGCAGTTATAGGCTCGTATCAGGAAGACATTGCGGCTAATGTCGTCAACGGTGAAGAAGGACCAGAAGAAGATCAGTTCGCACCGCTGGTTCTTCAACGCTTTTGGACCGATTCTTCAAAATAGCGTTTACGCGCTTTTGGATGCCGGTCCGATGCCTGGCCCCAGCTCGATTTATCATCTGTCGAAGGCTTTCGACATCAACTCGAATGTTGGGGGTGCTTGCGGAGAGATCATCGCCCTCAAGGCAAATATGGGGGGAAGCTCCTGAATCCTCTGGGTTTGTCTCCCGAACAGCTTCGTAATGTTGCTTCATTTTTGACCTCGTGCCTGACAACACGTCGGCTGCGCAGACCTTCGAGTACAAGATGTCTAACCTCCTTGACAAAGCCTTGGATGTCCTGTCGGACTCCGTGCCATTCCGGGAATCGGTGTTTAGTTACATCACTGTGTTCACAAGAGCTTTCAGAACTTGTCGCTATATCGCTCTACAAAATGATATCTGTGGTGAGGGGCAGAAGTATTTCCTCGGTGAAACAATAGTACGTCCATGCCTTCTTTTTGTGGGGTGTCTTACTAAATGGCCGTAGCATGGTGCAGGCGCTGACACTTTCACAGCAAACATGTACCTAGCGGAGGGTCGTGTACGTGGGGAATGTGATGTGCCTGGTGGGCCTTGGTTACTTATACAGCGCGTTGATAGATCCTATGCCAGGAACTGGTGTCGAAGCGCGGTGGAGCATGGGTTCTTCACTATGTCAAGTCGGCGTACGCTGTTACAGATACGCCGGATCAGGTGCGAGTCGATCGGTCTTGGAATGACCGATCTGATGTTCCTCTCAGGTCCCCGAATTGGTCTCGCAGCGTCGCAGCTGGCTCAATGGCTCGTTCTTCGCTGCGATACACAGCGCGGTTAAGTTCCATTACATATCTCGATTTTCGCACAGTTTCGCGCGCAAGTTCTTGATTCACGTCGAACACTTCCACCAAACGTTCCCTCTGATCTTCTCTTGGTTCGCCCTCGTACGTTTTCCGTCTATATAATCAAATTTACGTTCGCTGACTTGTCTTCCTCTGTATTGTCTAGGGCAACTTCTTCACCTCGTTCTTTGTCCTGACAAATGCTCTCGGGGATCCGACGATCATCAGTGGAAAGTTCATCGAAGTGCTCAACAAGATTCTTAGGTATTCCTACGTAGGCCTCCTACTTACATGCTTCATTCTCTCCCTTGACAATCGGCCCCAAAGTTCAACAGAACCTACACGCTTATTTTTGTGGGATATGCCATCTTTACCCTCTACACGACAGATGTTACTACGATCGAGGTTGGTACATGAGCGAGTTGTCTGAAGGTGAAGCGAATCTAGTTTGCTGCAATGTTCCTGGAAATCAAAGGCGTGCAAGCAAGTGTCCGAAGCGGACGATCGCGGCGCGACATTTAGTGACCTTTTCACGAATGCGATTTTGGGTGATATTGTCATATCGTTGGCGGCGACAATTGGTTTATACGTCGTCGTGTCCCTGATCCATGTACCTGGCTTGTTTGGGACCATGGATTGGCATTGATATCACACGCAATTAGCTGGACCCGTAGCACATGGTGACCTCGTTCGTCCAGTACACACTCCTCGCACCGTCTGACGATACATCAACATTCTGAACGTCTACGCCGTGAGTGACATGTTTGTCCACCTAACCCGCTATCATTGATCTATGGATGACCGCAGCTTGCAAATGTCCAGTGAATTTTCTGAATGACTCTGAGTTGACGCGGTCTGATCTATTTTATACAGCGATGTTTCTTGGGGTACGAAGGGCTATAACAAAAGTCAGTACGGACTTGGGCGTTGTCAAGACGAACAAAGGAGAGAATGCGGCCGAGGTGGCGGTGCCGACGATCGATATGGCATCATCACCAGCGTACGAGGACGCGATACGTGAGTTGTCGACCAAGCCACCGAAGGGGGAGAAAAGGTGGATGGATGACTGCCCAGAAGGAGTATTATCGCAACATCCGGACAAAGTGCGCAACGACTCTCCCTCATTCTCGTTATTACTGATAATTCTTTTCGTTTTGTGTAGAGTGTTGATGGCTTGAATGTCTTCGAACGTGAGTTATTGTTCGTCCCTTTACTATATACCGTTCACTTTTCAGGCTTTGTTGGTCGCCGTTATTCTGTAAGTGCTTCCCCCATTTCTCGTCCGTCTACATGCGCTGACCCAATACCCAGCACAGCGAATGGCTGTGCCCAGACAGTGGTGCGAACAAGACGATCAACAGACACATTTTTATCCTCTATTCTGTCTTCCTCCTCGCCCGTGCGTTATCTTCCCTCCTGTACGAGCAGCTGGCTGTCATTGACGCTTGTCTCCCTTTTCTTTAGTTGTTCGCTTTATAGGGCCGACGGCGTATATAATCGTCTGCCTCTTCGCCGGAGAGTAGGATAGACCTAAAAGCTGGAGTTTCTGAGTTTTGGGGTTCTCGAGGGGTGACTGTCGATTATCGACTGCTGAACCTGGCTGATGGACGGACGGCTTTCCTCGTCCGTGTACTATATTTATATCTGACTGGTACAATTTCTCTTAAACTGATTCATGGTCCCTAGCAACCTACGGTTATTGTCTGTCTGCTGGATAATTTCTGAAATTGTAGGACGGCCTCACTGCCTGGCTTTGTTGGATTCGCCACCCGTGCCAGCGCTCCTGCATTACTTTCGCCCGTCCGATTGCCATCTGGTCTCCACTCCGAACTCCCTCGACCTGCATTCCTTCGTCTCGGTCCATCCTTCTTTTGGTCTGGTTTTCTTTCTACGCCACCATCAAGTTTGCTATGGTTGTCGGTTTGCCTTCGGACAAATGAGACCACTCTGATACATCTGGGAAAGAACCCACGTTTGGTCAGCCTCTCATGTCCCTCAGGCTTTTCGAGCAGTCTCAGACACTGTCTCAGCGAGAGGCGGGCATGTGGAAGCGGAGAACTCTGGACCAGGCGGACTGACGAGTGACAACAGTGAGGAAAAGCGTACAAGAGACTAGTCGAATACTCGCAGTTGAAAAGTACGTCATTTTGTGTTACCAGACCACCTGAACTTGATCACGAGTTGCCGTTTTGGGAGGTGTCGCACACGCTAGATGTCGCGTTTCTGACTATCTCAGAAAGTTGCTTTATGTTTGGCTCCGGAGGGTTGATGACAATAGCTAGTGGTTTCATCTTGCCAAAGTATTAGTTCGTCACAATACTATCTTTCAAGTTATTGAGTTGGAAGCACAGCGGAAGTTCACAATACAGTGCACCTCACATTGCACTCAGGCACTCGGTGTAATGACTGCAACGCCAGTTAAACAATCAGTGCCTCTATACGACCAAGACGGTCGACGCCATCGACTGTCTAGTTTGCATTCCTCCTTAGACTTACTTGTCCTACTGCAGCAAACAGTCTGAGGGTGTAAAGCATCGAATCGATGTTAGGAGTCACTGTAGCTATGTTTATTTTAAAAAGTATTCAAGCACATTGACAGACCTAAAACACAAAGATGGAAACATGAATGAAAGAGCAACTAACGAAGCCGATGCGTAAGGATGAATTCTGTAAATTGCGGAGCACAATACGGTTTGGGGGACAGCGAGATCTCCCGATGGACCGCATTATGAGTGTCGGAAGATATAAATTCGGAACAAGCCTCATCCAAAACCTCCTCACGAGTTGGACGGCGCGGTGAGGCAAAAAGAATACAGGCACGCTCCAAAATGAGAACCGCGGCTATTTTGGAAGTTAGAAAGCACAAATGCAGACGGTGGGAATGTACCAATCATCGTGTGAATTGCGTCATTGCTAGATATACGAAGAAGAGGCTGAACATCCATTAGTAAAATGAAGATAGAACAGACAAATCATGGCAGCACATCAGAGTGAAACGACGTCAGTTTGTAGAATGTCAGCTGCAGACCCGAGAAAAAAGAAATGAGAACACCGAAAAGAGGAAAACACAAGAGAAAGGCTCACTTTCTCCTCACACAGAGAAGAGGGAACACATTAGCAGACGGAAACAAAGTGATGAAGGAGCCCTCACAAACTGAGGAGCACCAAGGAAGGGACTTGTCAGGGCACAGAGAGAATGTGACCAGTGAGGGGCACTCACTTCCTGGAGACGGCAGGGGGAGGGACTCGTCAGGACACAGAATGAAGCTGACTGAGAAATGGGGACTCACTTCCTGAAGAACGAGGAGGGAGGGACTTGTCAGGACACGGAACGAAACTCGACCGACCGGGGGACACTCACAAACTGGGGACCACAGCGGGACTTCTCAGGACACAGAAAACGACCGACCAAGCAAGGAGCACTCACTTCCTGGGGAACACAGAAGGAGGGACTTGTCAGGATTCAGAAAGAAAGGAGCCAAGCAAGGGGCACTCACAAACTAGGGACCACAGAGGGAGGGACTTGTCAGGACATGGAAAGAAACCAACCAATCGAGGGGCACCCACGTCCTGGAGACCGCAGAGGGAGGGACTTGTACAGAAAGAAACTGACTGAGCAAGGGACACTCACAAACTGGAGATTGCAGAGGTTGGGACTTGGTAAGACACAGAAAGAAACCGACTGAGCAAGGTGCACTCACTTCCTGGAGATTTCAGAGGGAGGGACCTATGAGAACACGGAAAGAAACCAACTGAGTGAAGGACACTCACTAACTAGAGACCACAGGAGGGACTTGTCAGGACACAGAAAGAAAGTGTCTGAGCAAGGGGCACTTACTCCCTGGAGAATGTAGAGGGAGGGAGTTGTCAAAATTTAGAAAGGCGACCAGGCAAGGGGTACTCACGTCCTGGAGATGGCAGAGGGAGGGACTTATCAGGATAGGGAAAGAAACCTTTGAGCAAGGGGCACTCACTGCCTGGAGACCGCAGAGGGACTTGTCAGGATACAGAAAGAAACTGACTGACAAGGTTTGCTCACAAACTGGAGACCACAGAGAGGAGGACCTATCAGGACACAGAAAGAAAGTAACCAAGGAAGAGCACTCACAGCCTGGAGATGGCAGAGGGAAGGACTTGTCAGGACATAGAAATAAAGCGACTGAGTGAGGGGCACTCACATCCTGGAGATGGCAGACGGAGGGACTTGTCAGGACAAAGAAAGCAACTGAGCAAGGGGCACTCACGGCCTTGAGACAGCAGAACAAGGGACTTGTTAGGACACAGAAAGAGACTGATCAAGCAAGGGACACTCACCAACTGCAGACCGCAGAGGAAGGGTCTTGTTGGAACACGGAAAGAAACCAACCAAGAAATGGGTACTCACTTCCTGGAGACCACAGAGGGAGGGACTTGTCAAAACACAAAAAGAAACCGACTGAGCAAGGGGCACTCACTCTCTGGACACCAGAGAGGAATGTACTTGTCAGGACACAGAACGGAAGTGACAGAGCAAGGTGTGCTCACACCCTGGAGACGGCAGAGGGAGGGGCTTGTCAGGACACAGAAAGAAACCGACCGGGCAAGGGGCATTCACAAACTGGAGACCACAGAGGGACTTGTCAAGACACAGAAAGAAACCAACTGAGCGAGAGGTGCTCACTTCCTGGGGACCATAGAGGGAGGGACATGTTAGGACATGGAAAAGAAGCGACCAAATGAGGAGCACTCACGTCCTGGAGATTGCAGAGAGAGGGACTTGTCAGGACATGGAAAGAAACCGACTGAGCAAGGGGCACTCACTCTCTGGAGACCACAGAGTGAGGGACTTGTCAGGACATGGAAAGGAACTGCCCAAGCAAGATGCACTCACATCCTGGAGGCCACAGAAGAGGGGCTTTCAGAACATGGAAAGAAACAGACCTGGCAAGAGGTACTCACATCCTGGAGACCGCGGTGAGAGAGATTTGTCAGGACATGGAAAGAAAGCAACTGAGCAGTTAGGGGCACTCACAAACTAGAGGCCACAGTGGGAGAGACTTGTCACGGTGTGCAGAGAAAGTGATTGAGTGAGGGGCACTCACATCCTGGAGACCACACATCAGGAAAACCCATATTTTACTTTTTGTGCTTTTTTGTGCTTTTTTGTGCTTTTTCATGCTTTTTACAAAATTTTTAGAAAAAGCACAAAAAAGCCAAGTCACTTACTTGCCAGAGTGCTTTCCGAACTGGTCAAAAAAGTAAATCGTTTTCCACAAGCACTGTAGTTCGAAAAGTACAAGTAAAGTATGGCCAACACATGTCAAGTAGGAGTGAGATACGCAAGTAAAAATAAAAGTACTGGTACTTGTGAAGAGTAAAAAATTGAACCATACTATAGAATCTTGAACGCCTGATGATCCACATATCTATTCACATAATACATGCAATATGAATCAAGGCTGTTGTCCTGAGTAATACTCTGTATAACGCGCTCCCGTCCGAAAAATGGGAGAAGGTGAACCACATGGAATATGGCGCCCACACTCACCACTGCTAAATGTGGTCCTCGTTGCAATATTTGTGTTCGACAAGCCACATACCTGTTTCCTTATCCCTGCATCCAGAATCCTCAGAGAGTGTATACCACCACAGTAGTGCCACAGGAAAATCGTCGCCAGCGTAATTGAAGGAAAAAAAGAGGAGAACTCAAGCGACAATATAGCCGGACATCGGGAGACTTGTGCTTCCGCCTTCGCCTGTATTCACCAGGACTGTATCCTGCCGCGGGGCGCCTTCTCGCCATGTCCATGTTGATCAGATCTGCTCTTGACAAAGACCGTGTATGCCGCATGGGTCACTAGGGGTGAAGAAGATCGACGATGCACCACTGTGCAAGCATACCCTCCCTGTGAAGTCCGGCAATGCAGAGATGTCGATGTCCGAGTCGGAGGCGTTAGAGTCGTTCGAAAATTTGTGATGGAGGAACCACCGTATCATGTTAGGGAGTTCGGGTTGATTGATGTATTCCACAATATCCGTCACTAGGCCCCTGCGGTCTGGAATTCATGTTAGCATTGTCACAATGATATAGAAGCATCACTGGCACCTACAGATAGTATTTCCCAGCTCTGTGTGGGAAAGGGTGCTCAGATCGTTTATGATTTCAAGGAGGTCTTCATTGTCTGCGGTCCTTTCAGATCTGTTGTTATATTTCCTTCGCAGTAGTTCTGCGACGTTTGTCAGAGTCACACAATGCATGGGAGAACACAGGGGACAAACCTATCAATCTCAAAGAGCTATTGAGCTCTGACTGGTCCAGCATTCCACGCTGCGTAAAGTCTATTTGTGCAGCCGCTAATTTGTCAAGATGTTGATTAGTGAGCAGAATCTGCTCCAGTGGCTTGTGATGGTTACTTCAGCGCCACGGTTCTTTGACAGCCTTGATGTGTTTCGCCTCAGTAATGGATGAACATAGCCCATTTGGAGCGCCAAAAAGACAAATCATATCTGGGTAATGGTTCATAGAGTGCTGTCGCGGAAGTGAGAACCCTTGTTGTCAGATACCTTCGTCCTGGAAAACGACCCGATATTCATGAAAGCGGGCAAGAGCATCTTCAAGGTCAACAAGGGTCCTCTCCGTAATGATGTCGTGTCGGGCAATATAACAGAAATCTAGAAATGCGCGAAATGCACAGAGCATCTTATTGGGTACGTATCCTTCGATTGCGGGTAGGTATACCTGTTGAGAATCAGAATGAGGTCTACACTATTTGATAACATAGAGCGGATGCGTACCTTCATCAAAGCCTTTGAATCGTCACCAGTCCATTGCTTGAAGTTCTGACCTTCCGGAAACCTTCGAAGACCGGAAAATGGTGGTGCTGCTCCAATACTGGAACGCGAATGTGAGTCGTTGGTATAATCGATGCAAGATTGCCCTACTGCCGGTCAATATCGCTCAGAATGGCTTTGCTTTTCACAGTAGAGTACTTCTGGTTTATGTAACTTGTCACCCACTCGACAAGATGATCCTTGAACGTTCCTTTGATAAGCTGGTGTAGGAGATCGGGGGAGAGGAGCTTGTAGATGCTCGCGCGAGGGAAATCGTCCATGAATAACTGTAGAAAATTGTGAGTCTAGCATTCCAAACCGGTGGCAAACTAGAGCTGATACTTTACCTCAACCTTGCCAACGACTCCATATATGTTCCACAAGTCACCGAATCTGAGTATTTGTTGAATGCTGTCTGTATGCTCCTTTGACCTAGGGATTCCTGGAGTCTCAAGATCGTCCTTGTGTGACGTACACCTGCAATGTCGCAGAAAGGCATATCAGTGGGTCAGTAAC